>WBZP01000071.1_pt1 | contig 141316 bp, 130 predicted proteins | sample 5204301 | NCBI WGS metagenome assembly WBZP01 (sample SAMN12412401, study PRJNA552823) | activated sludge metagenome | isolation source: activated sludge from nitrification reactor of wastewater treatment plant... | place: USA: Pennsylvania | collected 2017 | reverse complement strand
GCGATGTGCGCCATCGCGGCTGGCGTGATAGGCAGCAAGCAAGGCCGATGCAGCGGTATCGCTCAGGGTGAAGATTCGGTGGGTCATACCCACCATTGTACACCTTTTATCTGTTTTGTCTATAAGGAATGCGTATGCACCAGCTGCTCCCCCGCCTGGCGCTGACAGACAACGACACCTTTGAGGTTGCGTCCGAGCCAATCGTGCTCGATCGCGCGCGCCTGCACGAGGCCTTGCACCAGCTTGCGGCCCTCTCAACGATGGTTGCGCTGCGGCAAGCAATTGACGGGCTGTACACCCAGATCGCCGATATTCATAGCCCGTTGCATGCCCCCGATGGCATTCGCTTTGCGCCCGATTATTTGCGCGCCGAGCTGGCCCAGATTCGAGCCGCCTATACTATTGAGCGGGCGCACTATTATGTGGCGCGCCTGATCAAAGGTATGACCGAGGTACGCACTGGCGCGGTGAACGATATTAACCTCAACCGTTGGAAGGAATACGAGGATATTTATACCGATAGTTTGTGGCGGCTGAGCCGCCGCGATGGCTCGGGCGCGCACACGGCAGGCTACTGGGGCAACTTCATTCCGCAAATACCGCACCAGATGATGCGGCGCTACACGCGCGCTGGCGATTGGGTGCTCGACCCGTTCGCTGGCTCGGGCACAACCCTGATCGAGGCGCGCCGCCTGGGCCGCAACTGCCTGGGTATCGAGCTACAAGCCGACATTGCTGCGCAGGCCCGCACCCTGATTGCCTCCGAGCCGGATCGGCATGGCGTAGCGAGCAGCATCGTTACGGGTGATTGCCTGAGCGTCGATTATCCGGCGCTGCTGGCCGCACACGGCTGCCAATCGGTACAGCTCGCCATTCTGCACCCGCCCTACTACGACATCATCAAGTTCAGCGACGACCCGCGCGACCTCTCGAATGCCTCCTCGCTGGACGCGTTCCTGTCGATGATTGGCACGCTGGCCCAGCGAGTAAGTGACGTGCTCGATTCAGGGCGCTACATGGCACTGGTGATTGGCGATAAATATGCGAAGTGCGAATGGATTCCGCTGGGGTTTTATGCGATGAACGCGGTTTTGGAACAAGATTTTACCCTGAAGAGCATTGTGGTGAAAAATTTCGAGCAAACCGCTGGTAAGCGCAGCCAGGAAGAGCTATGGCGATACCGCGCGCTGGTGGGTGGCTTCTATGTCTTCAAGCACGAATATATTTTCATCTTCCGCAAACGTTAGAGGTCGATCAGCCCGAGCTGTGCCGCCCGGCTCACCGCTTCGGTGCGGTTGCCGGCGCTGAGCTTGGACAGAATAGCCGAAACGTGGAATTTTACCGTGCGCTCGCTGATGATCAGATCATGGGCGATCTCTTTATTCTGGCGGCCACGCGCCAATAATTGCAGAACCTCGTGCTCGCGCTCGGTGAGCGGCTCGGCCAGTGTGGGTGCTGGTGGCTGGCGCACCTGGCGCAGCAATCGCGCGGCAACCACCGGCTGTAACAATGAGCCGCCGCTATGCACCACCCGAATCGCCTGAAACAGCTCGTCGCGCGGCGCGCCCTTCAGCAGGTAGCCCTGTGCGCCCGCCTGCACCGCCGCCAGAATTCGCTCGTCGGTGTCGAAGGCAGTAAAGATGAGTACCCGCGCCACAGGGTTGGCCGCGCGGATCGCACGCAGTGCTGCAACGCCATCGAGCTCGGGTAGCTCAAGATCGAGCAGCATAATATCGGGCTGGAGTGTCGCGGCCTGGGCCACCGCCTGCGCGCCATTCGCCGCCATGCCAATGATCGCGAAGTCGGGCTGGGTTTCGAGCACTGCGCTCAAGCCCTCGCGCACAATCGGGTGGTCGTCGGCAATTAGGATCCGTATTGGCATAATGGGCTTACTACTTACAAGCGTTACGCAGTGGGAATTTGGGCCGGTAGCATGGAGCTTCTCTACGTGGCTTCAAGTGGATCTGCGTAGCGTGAACCGCCTGGCGTTAGGAACCAGGGATGTAGCCACACACAATCAGCTCTTCAACACTGCCGCGCTTCTGCCCATCGCAATTAATCTTACGGCTGGCTAGCACTACATCCGAGCGCACTGCGTGTGCCGCGTACAGCTCGCGTGAGAGCGGCGTGTGCGAATTACTTAGCATCACATATACGCCGCGCTCCATCAGTTCGTCAAATAATGCTGCCAGGCGGCGCTGGTCGTCGGGGCCAAAGGTTTGCCCGGTGTAGTGGGTAAACGAAGCGGTGGCGCTCACTGGCACATACGGTGGGTCGAAATATACCAGGTCGCCCGGCTCGGCGCGCGCGGCCACAGCGCCGAAATCGCCAACACACAGCTCGGTATGTTTCAGCGCGATGCTTGCGGCCCGCATATTGTCGGGGTCGCAGATCAGCGGGTTTTTGTAGTAGCCGAATGGCGCGTTGAACTGGCCCTTGTTATTTAGCCGGTACAAGCCATTGTAGCAGGTACGGTTGAGGAAGATCGTGCGAGCCGCGCGCTCGATCGGGCTGCGCTGGGCAAAATCGGGCAGGCGATCCCAGCCACGCACTTCCATAAAATAGTCGCGTTCGAGCCGGTAGCGTTCGTGTTGCTTCAGCGCGGCAATCAGCGACTCAACGTCGTCGCGCACGACCTGGTAGCAGAGTACCAGTTCGGGATTGTAATCACTGAGTGAAGCAACATCGGTGAGACGGCCAGCGTTATATAAATAGAAGAACAGCGCTGCCCCACCCACGAATGGCTCGTGGTAACGGCGAAACTGGCGTGGTAGGCGGCGCGATAGTTCGGGCAACAATTGGCCCTTGCCCCCGGCCCATTTTACAAATGGGCGCACAGCGGCAGGGGCCTCGATCGCCAGCGAGGACTGTGTCATGGTGCCAACCGGCTCTGCTACACACGCGGTCAGAGACATGGTCCCACGACAGCGCTTGGTGATTCTTAATGCCGGGCGATTATAGCATATTGCCTCCACTTTTGGTGCGTGGTAGACAACGAATATTCGCCGCTGTATAATGGTCGCTACGCTTTGTAGCTCGTATCACGAGGCGCGCATGAACCGCTTGGGTCGCAATCGCTGGCTTATCATTATCGCCGTGCTGCTCGCCGTCTGGCTCATCTGGAGCCGATTACACATTCTCTTTGTTGTCCAGCTGAATCTGTGGAGCTTATTGCTGATTGTTGGCCTTGTAGCGCTGGGCATCTATGTCGCCCTGAGGCAGCTGCGCGTACCATGACAAGTACCACCACCACAGAAGAACCAAGTGCCCGCATCACAACACCCGAGCGTCCGCCAATAGCTAGCCCGGGGGTGCGCCAGCTCACGGCTACCGAGTTCAACACGGCGATGGTACACCTCTACCGTGGTGAAGTTGGCCGGGCCAACACCTGGCGTATACGCCTCGATGGCACCACTAACTGGGCGGTGCTCACCACCGGTGCCACGCTGTCATTTGGCTTCAGCAGCGAGAAGAATACCCACGTCATGATTCTGATCAACTCGCTGTTGATTTTCTACTTCATGTATATCGAAGCACGCCGGTACATGTTTTATGATCTGTGGCGCGCCCGCGTGCGGCTCATGGAAACCGAATTTTTCGCCGAGATGCTTACCCCCGAGCGCTCCGATGAGCTTGAAAACTGGCGCCAGATACTGGCAAGCGAGCTGTTGCACCCGCGATTTAGCGTGACGCTTTGGCAGTCGCTCGGGCGGCGACTGCGACGGAACTATATCTGGATTTTTGGAGTGCTCCTGGCGAGCTGGTGTGTGAAAATTGTGATTCATCCTCATACCCCGGCCTCATTGAGCGAGCTGTTTGAACGTATGCGCATCGGCCCGATTCCACCAGTTATCGTACTGCTGATTGGCGTTGTGTTTAATTTGTTTTTGATCGTGCTCGTACTCACCACCGGGGAGCGCGCCAGCGATGAAACCACATCGCGCCAGGAAATGCGCCAGCGTATGGGCACTATGCATTCGGATTAACGATTACGCCGTTTTGTCGTGCTGGATGTGTAATTGCCACTTGAAACATGCGCAATAGTATGCTATGATACCGTTATGTTCAAATGGTTTGGTTGCTACGATATGCCTCAGACCCCACCTGCGCCCCAGGATGTGTGTTCCCCGCTCATCGTTTTCCCAAGCCTGCTGGACAACGTGTTTTTTTCACTACAAGGAGTAGGCGAGCGATGAGCTACGCGGACAAGACCCTCACCTGTCGGGATTGCGGTTCGGAATTTGTGTTTACTGCTGGCGAGCAGGAATTTTACGCGCAGAAGGGCTTTACGAATGAGCCCACTCGTTGCCCAGCGTGCCGCCAGGCGCGTAAGTCCTCGGGCGGCGGGCGCAGCAGCTACAATGATCGCGGCGGTTATAGCGATCGTGGTGGTTATGGCGACGACGGCTACGGTAGCAGGGGCGGCTACAGCAGCGGTACCCGCGAAATGCACACCACCGTGTGCGCATCGTGCGGTAAAGAAGCGAAAGTTCCGTTTGTACCACGCGGCGACAAGCCGGTATACTGCTCGGATTGCTTCCAGCAGCAGCGCCGGTCGAGCACGCGCTGGTAAGCACGCGACGGCCATAAACAACGGCAGCCAGTTATTGAACGCTGGCTGCCGTTTTTGATTCCTCAATGGTATAATGCGCCCAGGCAAAGGGCCGGTTTTGCCACTTACGGCCTGCACCCGAAAGAAGCGTTATGCGCGCGCGTGCTGTCACTCTCATCCGTATTGCTGGTATTCCCATCCGCTGCCATTGGAGCTGGGTGGCGATGCTGGCGCTGCTTATGCCACTGCTGTACTGGCTGTATCAGCCGCAGGCTGGCGTGGTAGGTGGGTGGGTGCTGGCCGGAGCGGCGGCGCTATTGCTCTCGGTATCGGTGGTGCTGCACGAACTTGGGCATGCACTTGTGGCACGGCGGTATGGGCAGGCGGTAAGTGGTATGACGTTGTTTGCACTTGGTGGTGCGACCGAGCTTACCGATGCGCCGCCGCTTCCAGTACGCGATTTTCTGGTGGCGATGGCTGGCCCACTGGTGAGCGTTGTGCTGGCGGTGCTGTTTGTGCTGGCTTGGTGGCTACTGCCGCTGCCAATGCTTGCAATGCTATTTCTGCACCTTGCGCTGACAAATGGCGTGATGGCGCTTTTCAATCTGCTGCCCGGCTACCCGCTCGATGGCGGGCGCATGCTGTGGGCAGTGCTGTGCTTCTTAACCGACGACGCGCTTGGGGCTGCGCGTATCGCGGCACTGGCCGGGCGCATATGTGGTTGGCTGTTGCTGCTGGCGGGCATGCTCTATACCTTTAGTGTAGGCGATGCCCTGAATGGCGTAGGCATAACTCTGCTTGGCTATTTCCTGACACGCCAGGCGACAATGGCGTATCGGCGCTTCGTGGTACAGCACGCATTTTATAACGTGCAGGTTCATGATGTGATGCAGCGTGTTTTTCGCGCGGTGGCACCTGAGCTACCTCTCGACCAGTTTGTTGGCCGCTATGTCCTTGGGCAGACTGATCAGGGCTTTCCGGTACTGCTTGCGCCGGAAGAAGAAGCGCCACAGCCGCTACTGGGAATGATGACTGTGCGTAATTTGCGCCAGTTTCAGTTCAACGAGTGGGCGCGCACGCAGGTTGGCGAAGCCATGACGCCGTTGCATCGCTTGCCTACACTGCTGCCTGAAATGCCAGCTGGCGAGGCATTCCGCACCTTGCTCGAAAGTGGCGAGGAACAGTTGCCGGTGATCAAAGGCGCGGTGCTGCTCGGGGTATTGCGGCGGCGCGACCTGTTTGGGTATATCGAACGGCAGGGCCAACCACTGCGCTAGCGCACGCTGGTACAGCACTAGACAGAACTTGTCGTGTGGCATTTTTCGCTTGCAGTTGCTTTGTAGCCGGGTTGCAGGCTACTACCGTAAGCCGAAGTGCGAACCCCGCAGAAGGTGTGCTATACTGCGCATATTCTCCATTCCATGCCTGCACGGTGTTGTTTTCGCTGCTGAATGAGCAGGGCATCAATGAAGGAGCACAACCATGATCGAGCGTATCTGCCCGGCATGTCAGCATGGTAACCCGCTGGACGACCGCTATTGCGGCAAGTGCGGGGTGCCGCTTGAACGCCAGCTACCCGCCCGCCGCGATGCGGCACCGATGGTAGTTGCTGGCCGCCAACTGCCGGTTACCTGGCAGCAGTTTGGGCGCACCGTCGCGCTGAGCGCGGCGGCGGTGGTGGCTGAAGTGGGCCTCTCGTGGTTGCGCCATAAAATGGAAACAGGCACCCCCGCACCAACGGCGCTGGCTCGCTCTACGCCCGCCGTGCCAGCACCTGAAACCACCGCAATGAGCAAAAACCCGGTAAGCAGTGTGGTAACGATTGTGAGCCAGCGCGTGATTGAAGTGTGGGAAAGCGCCGATGGGAAGAAACAGATCAGTGAGCGGCACTTCTGGCGACGTACCGAGGAATAAACCTTGGCGGAACATTTGCGCGGGCCAGATCGTCTTAATGGCAGAACCGACGCTCTGCATGAGTGAACAATAAGGTATTCATGGCCCAGGCAACAACAACGAGCGACTATATTCAGCGGCGGCTGCGGCCAATGGGCCGCCGATTACACCTACGCGATTGGCTGGTGCTGGTTAGCCGCACGCTCTGGCTGGCACCGGCTGGCTTTGCCTTGGTGCAGGCCATCGGCTGGCTCGTGCCCATCCCTAATCTGCTGCTCTGGTCGCTGGTGCCGCCGCTGCTGTGGCTACTGGCGATGGTTGGGTTTGCGCTGTTTCGCCGCTTACCTGCTGAGCAAGTAGCGCGTCGGGTCGATATTGAGCTGAACCTGCGCGAACGCCTTTCCACTGCGATTGAGCTGGGCCGCGCCGCCGAGCCGCACGCGCTCGACGCCGAGCAGCAGGCCGATGCGCGCACCTACGCCGATACCTTGCGCCCGCGTATGCTGCCCTTCCAGATTGCACGCAAGCCGCTGTTGCTGGCGCTGGTGCCGCTGGCGCTTGGCGTGCTGCTGGCGCTATTACCGAACCCGCAAACCGCGGTGCTTCAGCAGCGCGCCGCAATACAGCAGGCGGTGGCCCAAATAGCCGAACAAACCCAGCAGCTCCGCCAGCAGATTGCCCAGGATCAAACCCTGACACCCGAGCAGCGTGCCGCGCTTGACCAGCAGCTGGCCGAGCTTGAGCGCAAGCTGCGCGAGAATAATGGCAGCCGCGAGCAGGCCCTGGCCGCTCTCTCTTCTGCTGAGAACCTTTTGCAACAGCGCATTGACCCAAATACCGATGCGCAACGGGCGGCGCTTGAAAACCTTTCGCGCAGCCTACAGAATATTTCGAATCAGCCGCAGCAACAACGCCCAAGTGCGGCCCAGGCTGCCGAGCAACTGAACCAGCTTGCGCAGCAGCTGAGCCAAATGACGCCAGAGCAGCGCCAGCAGCTGGCCCAGAACTTGAATCAGCAAGCCGGGCAGCTCGGCCAGAGCAACCCGCAGCTGGCTCAGAACCTGAGCCAGGCCGCGCAATCGCTGCAGCAGGGCAATACCCAGCAAGCCCAGCAGGCCCTGCAACAGGCCGCGCAGAACGCTCAGCAGGCACAGCAGCAGCAGGCGCAACAGCAAGCGCTGCAACAGTCGCTTTCACAGCTTCAGCAAAGTCGCCAGGCGGTAGCGCAGGCTGGGCAGCCAAACCAGCCAGGGCAGCAAGGCCAGCAAGCCCAACAAGGTCAGCAGGGCCAAACAGGGCAGCAGAATCAGCAAGGCCAAACAGGGCAGCAGAATCAGCAGGGCCAGGGGCAACAAGGCCAAGGTCAGGGGCAGCCGAATCAGCAGGGCCAACAAGGCCAGGGGCAGGGGCAAGGCCAGGGCACCGGCGGCAATGGGCCGCGCAATAACAGCAATGGCCAGGGGCAGGGCGGCCAGACTGGGCAAAACCAGGGCGGCGGCCAGGGCGGGAAGGAAGCTGGCACCGGGCATGGCGATATGGTGTACCAGCCGTATAATCCGGCAAATGGCCAGACGCGCCCCGAGGCAATTCAGGGCCAGCAAGGTGCCGGGGGGACAACCCAAACGCAGCAAGGCCAGACGAATTTACCCGGTGCTGCCGGGCCGGCACAAGTTCCCTACCAGCAAAACCTTCCGCAATATCAGCGTGCCGCAGGCGAGGCGCTTGATCAAAGCCCCATCCCGGCGCACCTGAAAGACTATGTTCGTGATTATTTCTCGAACCTGGAGCCAAAACAGTAGGTTCGAGCCACAGAATGACGTTGCAGATTGAGGCGCTTTTTCTGGACAGTGTCGTCCCAAACTGTGGTATTGGGTTCAGATGCACGAGGCCGCACGACCACGTTGTGATGCGGCAAGGATGACACTAGATGCTTATGACAATAGTTGGGATACTCGCAGTTTGTGTTCTTATTGGTACCGTGTTTTTAATCTATAGCGTGCGGCATACCCAGCTTCCCTCCAACGTGCTTACCGCTGTTTTTGCGTTCACTGCCGTATCGTGGCTGGCCTTTATTATTGCGGCAATTGGCGCAACAGTGATACTGTTCGCGCTCCCGCGCATCTAAACCGCCCGGTTGGTTGCACGCGTATCCACGGCACGCCGCCCGCGCAAGGAGTTTTGCATGACCACCCCGACCCCAGCAGCTACACCGCGCTTTGGGCCAGAAGAGTTTCGCCAGCGGGCTGCGATGATTGAGGCTGAGATTGGGCAGGTAATTGTCGGCCAGCGCGACCTGATTCGCCAGACGCTGATTGTGCTGCTGGCCGGTGGCAATGCCCTGCTGGAAGGCGTGCCTGGCCTGGCCAAAACCACCTTGGTGCGCACACTGGCCGATGTCCTCGATTGCTCGTTTAACCGCATCCAGTTCACCCCCGACCTGATGCCAGCCGATATTATTGGCACGACGCTGATTAGTGAAGATGACTCGGGGCGTAAGGCATTTCGCTTTGAGCCAGGGCCAATTTTTGCGAACCTGGTGCTGGCCGACGAAATTAACCGCGCCACGCCGAAGACCCAGAGCGCGCTGCTTGAGGCCATGCAAGAGCATACGGTTACGGTGGCGAAAACGATTCATCGTCTATCCGACCCGTTTTTCGTGCTGGCAACGCAGAACCCGCTGGAGATGGAGGGCACCTACCCATTGCCCGAGGCGCAGCTCGATCGCTTCTTCTTTAAGGTTCTCGTGCCCTTCCCCAGCACCGCTGAGCTGGTTGAGATTGCCAATCGCACCACGAGCGAGCGTGCGCCCCAGACGCGGAAAATCGCTAATGGCCCGCTGGTTATGGCCATGCAGCAGCTGGCGCGTAGCGTACCGATCGCGAGCCATGTGCTGGCCTATGCCGCCCGCCTGATCACGGCAACACACCCCAATGCGCAGGATGCGCCCGCGCCAACGCGTCAGTACGTTCGGTATGGGGCCAGCCCGCGCGGTATGCAGGCGTTGATCTTGGCCGGCAAGATTATGGCATTGCTTGATGGGCGCTTTAATGTGGCCTTCGCGGATCTGAAGCTAGCGGCGCTGCCAGCCCTGCGCCACCGGCTCATCTTGAATTTCGAGGCCCAGGCCGAAGGGGTTGACCCTGATGATGTGATCCGCCAGCTGATTGAAACCGTAAAGACCGAGTGACGTGCGGCACGCAACAGAGCCGAAGTAGGCAATACAACGACGTAGGATGAGCAAAGCGAGCGAGTATGGTGCGCATTCCCGCAGTGTTAGTTGCAGTAGTTGGCGGACTAGTGCTGGATGTTGCCACATTTGGCTTGGCACTGTATACCAATCTTGTGGCAGTGCCAATTGTGTTGCTGCCGCTCTGGGCAGCCTGCGCTGGCTGCGTTGCGACGCGCTGGGCAGTGCGAACGCCACCTGCTCCGGGCCTGGCGGCGGGTGTGCTGCTGGTCGCGTGCCAGGTTGGTGCGGCATTAGGGCCATACCCAGTTATTCAGCCATACCTCGACCTGCGCGTGCTGCTGCTACAGCTGATTGCGGCGCTAAGTGGCGGGCTGATTGGCATGGTGCTGGTGCGGCGCTCAGCCGGGGTAGCGCGCCCTGCGCCGACCTTTACCCCACTTTCATAGCCGCCCGCGAAGGCCCACTGCAATGACCACGACTCAGGCACCACTGTTTGCCCCCACATTTTTGCGTAAGCTCGATCGCCTGGCCTTGCTGACACGTCGTGCCATGGCTGGCGAAATGCAGGGCGAGCGCCGTAGCCCGCGCCGCGGCAGCTCGGTAGAATTTGCCGATTTCCGCCCGTATACGCGCGGCGACGATATTCGCCAGATTGACTGGAATTTGTACGCCCGCATGGAGCGCTTCTTCCTCAAGCTGATGGTAGCCGAGGAAGAGCTGACGATTCACCTGCTGCTCGATAATACCGGCTCGATGGACTGGGGTGAACCGAATAAGCTGATGTATGCCCGGCGCGTGGCGGCGGCGTTCGGCTATATTGCGCTATCTAGCCTCGACCGCGTGACGGTGACGGCGCTGGCCGCAGGCCCGGCCCAGCAGCTACCCGGCGTGCGCGGCAAGCGTGGTGCATTCCCACTCTTCGATTTTTTGCAGAACGTGCCGGGCGGCGCAGGCGGTAACCTTCAAGCTACGGCGAAGCGCTATGTCCAGGCCGCGCGTAATACAGGGCCGCTACTGCTCTGCTCCGATCTGCTCGACCCTGAATGGAAAGAAGCCCTGCGCACCCTCAGTACGCGCCCATTCGAAATCACGTTGGTGCATATTCTCGCGCCGCAGGAGCTGCGCCCCGATATCGACGGCGATTTTCGCCTGCTCGACGCCGAGGGCGGTGCCTCGCTTGAGATTACTGCCGACCTGGAGGTGTTGCGCCAGTACGACGAGCACCTGCGCGAGTGGCGCGCCGAGATTGAACAGTTTTGTAGTGGGCGCGGCATAAACTACATTTTCGCCGATACCTCGGTGCCGGTAGAAGACTTTGTGCTTGCGAATTTGCGGCAGCGCGGCGTTGTGCGATAGTGCGCCATTGAGATGCGTATGCGATTGCCCAGTGAGGCTGAAGAGTAACCCATGTCCTTGCTTGCGCCATTAGCACTGATTAGTGGGCTGATCATTGGCCCAATCATCGTTGCGATGTATCTGCTGAAGCTGCGCCGCGAAGAGCGTCGTGTGTCGTCCACATTTCTGTGGCAGCGGGTAGTACGCGACGTTGAGGCCAATGCGCCGTGGCAGAAGCTGCGCCGCAACATCCTGCTGCTGCTACAGCTGCTCTTGCTACTGCTGCTAGTGCTGGCGCTGGCGCGGCCATTCTTCCGCACTACCGGCATCGCTGGGCGTAACCTGATTATTATTATTGATCGCTCGGCAAGCATGAGCGCGACCGATGGCGCGCCCACCCGGCTCGACGCCGCCAAGCAGCAGGCATTAACCTTAATCGGCCAGCTGCCCGATGACGGGCGCGCCACGGTGATTGCCGCTGGCGGCCAGACCGAGAATCTGGTGTCCGCCAGCACCGACCGCCGCCAGCTGCGCGCCGCGATTACGAGCATTCAGCCGCGCACAGGCGGCGGCAGCGACCTGACGCCCGCATTAACCTTGGCGGCGGCGTTATCTTCGCGCGAGGCCGAGAGCGAAATTGCGATTATTTCTGACGGCAATGTGCGCCCACTCGATACGCTGCCGCCGGTGCCTGCCACGGTGCGCTACTTCCCAATTGGGCAGCGCAGCGCGAATGTGGCGGTGAGCGCAATGGCAATGCAGCCCAGCGCGGCGGGGCAAACGCTCTTCGCCCAGGCCACAAATGATGGGCCAGAAGCGGCCACACGCCGCCTCGACCTGTACCTCGACGACCAGCTATTCAACGCCTACAACCTGACGATCGCGCCCGGTGCTGATCAATCGGTGGTGGTGGAAGTGCCGTCCCAGGTGCGTAAAGCCGAAGCGCGCCTGGTAGACGAAACCGCCAGCGATGCGCTGCCGCTCGATGATCGCGGCTGGGCGGTGAGCACACTCGGCGAAGCGACGACGGTGCGGCTGCTCAGCCCAGGTAATCGTTTCCTTGAGGTGGGGTTATCGCGCTTGCCAGGTATTAAAGTGACGGTGGTGCCGACCAGCACCGCAACGTTTACCGAGTCGGCGGCGCAGGTGCCACTGACGATTTTGGATGGGATCGTACCGCCGACCCTGCCGCCGGGCAACTTGTTTTTCATTGCCCCGCCGCGCTCAACCGAATTTTTCTCAGTTACCGGGCAGGTCGATTTTCCAACGTTGCGCCCGACCCCCGGCGACGATCGGCTGCTGCGTAATGTGAAGCTGAGCGATGTAAGTGTGCTCAAGGCGAATCGGATTCAGCCGGGCACCTGGGCGCGTACCGTCGTGGATGGTGATGGCGGGCCGATGCTGGTGGCGGGCGAGCGCGATGGGCGGCGGATCGTGGTGCTGGCCTTCGATCTGCATAATTCTGATCTGCCGGTGCAAATTGCGTTCCCGCTGCTGCTTTCGAATATTGTGAGCGAGCTGGTGCCGGGCAGTGGTGCCGATACTGCGCAGCTCGCGCCGGGCCAGCCGCTGGCGCTCCTGGTGGATTCGAGCATTACCACTGTGCGCATTACTCACCCCGATGGCACGGTGGTAACGCCCGAGCTACGCAATGGCCAGGCGATCGACTCTGCCACCGATGCGCTGGGCGTGTATATCGCTGAGCAGTTCCAGGGCGAAAAGCTGGTGGCGCGGCAGCGCTATGCCATAAACCTGTTTGACGCGGCTGAGTCGAAGATTGCGCCGCAAGCCGCGCTGAATGTGCCACAGGTGAGCGGTTTGCAGCAGGCGACCACTAGCGAGCGCGTCGGGCGGCAGGAATTCTGGCGCTGGCTGGCGGCGCTGGCGCTGGTGGTGCTGATTGTGGAATGGCTGGTCTACCAGCGCAATGGCATTGCCTACCTGCGCCAGCGCTGGCGTACCTGGCGCGCGCGCACTGCGGGCTAGTGCATGTTCGTGAGCGTGAGCCAGCGATTTGCCACCAAGACGGGCATCCTCTACATAGTTTCGCTTTGGTTACCTTTGAGTCTTTGTGCCTTTGTGGCAAAAGATGATGGGCGAGGTTGCCGCAGCGCCTTTATATCTCGGGTTGAAGCGCACCTTCAATCAGCCTCGGCGCGGCCAGATCGTCGTTGTTAATCACCAGCGTGGCATAGCGCTGGGGTGTGCAGGTTGCCAGGTAGTGCTGTTGCCCGGCGATGTAGCGCTGATTTTCGGGCGCGTGCAGCTCGGGCGGGGTGCCGTCGCGGTGGGCGCAGCGCTGCACCGAGGTTACGGTAGCGACATCGAGGAAGATCGAGAAGTCCCAGCAGGTGCGCAGCTCGGGGCGGTGCAGGAAAATCCCATCGAATACCAGAATATCGCCGGGCGCGGCCTGGCGCTCGGGGAGCGCAACCGGGGCATCGATCCGGTGGTCGAAGATTGCTGTGCGGTAGCGGCCCGTGCCATCTGGGCCGAGCGGGGCAAGCAGCACGGCGTTGAGCTGCGCATAGTTATATGAATCCTCAAAATACCCTAGCGGCGAGCCGCGGCCCTGGCGGTAGCGCAGTGTACGCGGGTTATGAAAGCCATCGACTGAGGCGCGAATCACGTGCCGCCCGGTAGCTGCAAGTGCGGCGGCTAGCTCGTCGCCAAACATGCTTTTGCCCGCACCGTCTACCCCGTCGATGCCGACGCGCAGCACGCCATTGGCGGGCAATCGCGTGATTGTCGCTGCAACCTGAGCGATTAGGCGCTGGCGGTCGTTCATGTTGTTTGTTCTTGCTGCATCATTCGGCGGCATGGTAGCGACGTCGGGCTGGCGTGTCAATTCTAGGACTGACACGGTCGGCGTTTTTGTCTTCGGCAGAGCGGTATGTTCTATCTTTTCGTATTGTTTTTCGTGCGTAGCGCGAAACAATACAGATACGGTTGAAGTACCATGCTGCCGCAGGCAACATTCCTAAAACGCGGGGTACCGCGCCCGTCCAGTCAATTAGGGCGCCCATGCTATACTGGCAGGAGTGGCAGCGCACCTGCCGCTGGTTGCTACGGGTGGAATTCGCCATGCCAGGCCTGACATTCATCTATCCATCGCTGCTCTGGCTGCTGCTTTTGCTAGCCCCGCTCTGGGCGCTGACGCTGGCTGCGCCGCGCCGCCTCGCCCGCCCGCGCTTCTGGGCCAGCCTGCTCTTCCGCACGCTTGCGATCTTTGGCGTGATTATGGGCCTGGCCGGCGCGCAGCTTACCCAGCCGGTCAGCACAGTCACGACCATTTTTGTGCTCGATGGCTCAGACTCGGTGGCGCTTTCGCAGCGCGCGCGTGCCGAGGCGTTTGTACACGATGCGCTGGCGGCGATGCCGAACGACGACCGCGCCGGGCTGGTAGTGTTTGGGCAGCGCGCCCTGGTTGAACGCACGCCCTCGACGGAGCGCGCGCTGGGCCAGGTTGCAGCGCAGCCGGGCGGGTCGGCAACCAACCTCGAAGATGCGCTACGCCTGGGGTTGGCGCTGCTGCCGAACGAGGGCCATGCGCGGCTGGTGCTACTTTCCGATGGCGGGGCAAACGCGGGCGATGCTGAGGCCGCCGCGCGGCTGGCGGCTTCACGCGGCGTGCCGATTGATGTTGTGGCGCTGAGCGGTGTGGCCGACGGCCCCGACGCGCAGGTGAGCGGCATCGAGCTCCCGGCTTCGGCGCGGGTCGGCCAGCAGCTACGCATGCAGATTCGGCTCGATAGCAACACCGCCACCAATGGGCAGCTCACCGTGACCGGCCCCGGCGGTGTTACGCTCGTGCGCCAGCCGGTGCAGCTCAATGGCGGCGAACAGACCTTCACGCTGATGCTGCCCGCCGGGCAGCCAGCCTTCAACCGCTACGTGGTGCGCCTCGACGTTCCTGGCGACGCCCGGCCCGAAAATAATGTTGCCGAAGCCTATAGCTATATCATCGGGCCGCCGCGCGTGCTGCTGCTAGAAGGCCAGCCCGGCGAAGCCAGCGCCTTGGCGGCGGCGCTGCGCGCTGCCCAGCTCGACGTAATGGTGGCAGCCCCCGCCCAGGCACCCGCTGGTCTGGCCGACCTGGTAGCCTACGACGCGGTGGCGCTGGTAAATGTGCCGCGCCGCGCCCTGCCCGACCGCACGCAAGCCGCAATTTCGGCCTACGTCCACGATCTGGGGCGCGGGCTGCTGATGGTTGGCGGCGACCAATCGTTTGGCGCGGGCGGCTGGCGCGGCACGCCGGTTGAGGCGGCGCTGCCAGTGACAATGGATATTTCGACCCAGGTGCAGCTACCGCCGGTGGGGCTAGTCGTGCTCATCGACGTATCGGGCAGTATGGGCGCGGAAGAAAATGGCCGCACCAAAATCTCGCTTGCCGCCGAGGGTGCGCAGCGCATCGCTGCCCTCATGCGCGACACCGACGAGCTGACGGTGATAATGTTCGACAGCACGGCGCAGCAAGTGATTGGGCCACTGCCTGGCAGCCGCCGCGACGAGGCAATTGACGCACTGAGCCGCGCCCAGCCTGGCGGCGGCGGCATCAATATGTTCGATGGCCTGACCAAGGCCGCGCAATACATTCGCCAGAGCGACCGCCCGGTGCGGCATATTATCACCATCACCGATGGTGCCGATTCGGTGCAGCAGGAAGGCGCGCGCGAGCTGGTGCAGCAGCTGCGTAACGAAAAGGTCACGCTCACGTCAATCGCGGTTGGCGATGGCGGAGATGTGCCGTTTTTGCGCGATATTGCGCGCACTGGTGGCGGGCGCACCTTCCTCACTAATCAGGCCGCGAATCTGCCCACCTTACTGGTCGATGAAGCGCAGGCGGTGCTGCAATCATATATTGTAGAAGCAACCTTTACCCCCTCCAACGCCGCACCGCACCCGATCCTCCGCAGCATTGATCAAGCCCCGCCGCTGAAAGGCTATGTGATTACTTCCCCACGGCCCAGCGCCCAGGTGCTGCTGGCAACGCCGCGCGGCGACCCACTGCTGGCGTCATGGCAATACGGCCTCGGGCGCGCGCTCGCCTGGACGAGCGACCTCAAAGGGCAGTGGGCGTCGGGCTGGGTTGGCTGGCAGCAGTTCCCGCGCTTTGGCGCGCAGCTCATGGGCTGGCTCCTGCCCAACCAGCAGGAACAAAACCTGAGCCTGCAAACTAACGTGTCGGGTGCCGACCTGGTGCTCAGCCTGCGCGCGCAAGACGCCCAGGGCCAGCCGCAGCCCGGCCTGGCAATCGGCGGGCGGCTACTCGCCACCGACACAATCAGCACCGCAGTCACACTGCGCGAAATTGGGCCGGGCCAGTACCGCGCGGCGGTTGGTGGCGTGCGCCCGGGTGCCTACCTGGTGCAGCTGATTGCGCGCGACGCCCAGGGCCAGCCGGTTGGCGCAATCACCGCCGGGGCGCTGGTGCCGCAAAGCGCCGAATACCGCAGCCAGGGCGCGAACCCGGCGCTGCTGCAAGCGTTGGCCGGTGCAACTGGCGGGCGACAGGCTATTCGCCCGGGGCAAGCCTTCGATGCGAATGCCAGGAGCCAGGGTGCCGTGCGCGAAGTCGGGCTGCCGCTGCTCTGGCTCGCGTTACTGTTGCTACCCTTCGATATTGCCTTACGCCGCGTGCTGCTGGCACCGGCTCAATCGGCGGCACTGTTGCGCCGGGTGGGCCTTGGCTGGCTGGTACGCGCGCCCGCCGCCGGGGCTATACGCACGCGCACCCCTGAGCCTGCTCCTTCCGCGCCCGCATCACCCCAGCCCAAATCGCGCGCCCCCAAGCCCGCCGCCCAGAACGCTGATATCGAGCGGCTGCGCGAGGCCCAGGAACGTGCCCGACGGCGGGCGCGCGGCGAAGAATAGCTTGCGAAAACCAAACATCTGTGCTATAATAAGCCTCGTAGCATCCTTGCTTCTGCGTCGCTGCAGGGCTGGAGCGACCGAACCATTGGGAAGAGTTGTACACTAAGCACGAGTATTGCCCGGTCGAGCCAGATCAGCCCATGCCGCCGGGCAGGAGGTTAGTATTATGGCATCCCCACGCAAGAGCGACGATCGCACCGTTGCGCGCACCTATCGCGCCGCTATCCGCATTGGCGAAGATTTCATTACCCTCGAAGAGACGATTGCTCTGCCGATTGATGCTTCTGATGAAGAAGTGCAGCAGGCGATAGACCTTGGCTGGCGCATCTACCGTGCCCAGCGTGAGGCTGCTGACGCGCAGATCGCCGACATTCGCTCGACTGCGGCCACGCCCGCGCCCATCACGGTGCGCGACCCCGATGCACCAGCAAGCGACAAGCAGCGCAACTACATCGCTACCCTGCAAGAGCAAATGAGCTGGAACGGCGAGCAGATGGCAACCTACGCCGAGGAACAGTCAGTTGATCTGGTGACAATGACCAAGGGTCAGGCGAGCGTGTTCATCGATGGCTTGAAGAAGCTTGCGGATGAGCGTAGCACCAGCTATACGGTGAATACCCGCCCGAGTAACCCAACGACACCGCGCCCCGAAACGCCCGCCCGTGCGCCTGAAGCGCCGCGCGCCGCCGATAGCACGCCGGTGAATGAGAAACAGCTGCACGCGATGGAGCGCCTAGCCCAACAGCACGGGCTAGATCTCGATGCCGAGGCGCGCCGCCGCTTTGGTGTGCTGGCGCAGGGCCTAAGCTACGAACAGGCATCGACCTTATTACGCGAGCTTCAGCGCCCAATCCGGCGCGGTGCCGCCGAGCCTGCCCTGTAGGGCTTTTATGTGCTAGCTTGGTTCTCAACTGCACAGGCACAGCACCAGAAAAAGCAACGCATCATGCAACATCGCCCGGAGGCACGTGCCCCGGGCGATGTTGTTAGCTTTGTGCGCTACTACTTGACGATGATCGACGATTGCGATACCCAGCCGTCAACGCCATTGGCGCGGATGTGCAACCGGCCATGCTCAACTTCAAATACCAGCACCGGGGTGTTTTTCAGCAGTGTCTTCACCGGGTTGTCGCTGGTTGAGGTTTCAAATACCTGGGTGCGGCTCGAACCCACAACACCATTGCGCGGTAGCGGTGTTGCAGTCGGCACGGCCGTGGCGGTCGGCTCGGCGGTTGGCATTGGTGTCCATGTCGCCTGTGGCGTAAACGTCGGGAGCGCGGTGGGCGTTGGTGCGGGCTGGCCGGGCAGTGCATTGATTGTAGTGCGCGCTGCCGAAAGCTTATCAATCGCCTCGCGCAGCGTGGTACCAACGTCTTTCTGATCTTTCAAGTTAAGGTACCCGCTGATCGACATTTTCATTGCTTCGATGCTATCGTTATGGGCTTGCAGCGCGCATTGTGGCGGCTGAATTGCCGCAAGGTCGGTCTCAACCTTTTGCAAGGTATCAATCGGCCCCTGGAGATCGGCGGGCTTGGCTTGCCCGGCCACAATCACGGCAGTGCCCCACCGGTCAATCACATCGGTGTACTTCAGCTGGTAGGCGCGCAGCGCATCGGGCGCGCAAGGATCATTTGAAGCTACGGCCTGGGTAGCAACCGGGGCAGTTGTTGGCGCAGTTGCCGTATCAGCTGCGCCGCAAGCGGTCAACAAGAGAACGAATACAAGCAGAAACCGTCGCATTGAAAACCCCCTTTGATTTTGAAAACACAAACAACTTTCTTGACCGACCATTGTTCGGAAGTGCGCAAAGCCTAATAGTGCGACAAACTTCCATCAACCCGTGCAATGTTAATTGCAATATGGCATGCCAGTAGCCCAATCGGTAGTAATATCGCCGTCAGCCCGGCTAATAGCAATAACTCCCCACCAAGCTGTGCAAACCCCTCTCCCAGCAACAACGAGCGGCGCAGCAGCTCAAGCGAATGCGTGAGCGGTAGCGCCTGGCCCACAAAGCGCAACCAGCCAGGCAAAACATTGATAGGGTAATACACCCCGCTCAACATCATTGAGCTTACCCGCAGCGCCCATCCTAACGGATCGCCGCGCTTCATGAGAATAATCACACTGGCGGCAAACAGCCCGAGCGCATTAAAACTAATGATACTGACGATCAGTGCCAGCAGCGCAAATGGGATGTTTGCATTCCCATAATCAATCCCTAGAAAGATACCGACGATCAGATAGACAAAGACACGCAATGTCGCAAACACGTAGCTCCATAGTGAAGAAGAAAGCAGTGTTGTGAGTAGCTGGGTGGGGCTAAGTAGCAATAATTCGAGGGTGCCGGTGGTTTGCCCATCGCGTACACTGTCGCCAATCGCGCTAATTCCAATCGACATATATTCGCTAAAGGCCACGCCAATGATCACGAAGGCGAAGTAACTGCCGCCATAGGCGTTAAGGTAGGGCGCGGCGGTGGTGTTGAACACGCGCGCAATAAAGTAATAGATTGCGACATTCAGCATGGCGCTGGTTACCCGGAATAGGAACCCCAGCTTATAGCTTACATCCAGGCGATAATCACGCACCAGAAATGCCCATGGCACACGCAGCTGACTCAGCATACTGGTGCCTCTTCTGCGTGTGGTGCCGCCGATGGGCTTAAGGTGCGCAGGTAAATCTCTTCAAGGGTGATCTGGCTGGTTTCAAAGTGATAGATATCGGCACCGCTTTCGACAACCTCGCGTAAGAGCGCTGCCAGCGCTGGCCCCTCTTCGCGCAGCGTTAGTTCGAGGCGCTGCCCGGTTTCTTCGCGCGCGGCGGTAAGATCCAGCACATCGGGGAGGTGCCGCAGCGTGGCGGGCAATTCGGGGGGCATGCGTCGCAGGTGGAGCACACAGCGTGTGCCGTAGTGCAGCCTTTGGCGTAGTTGCGGAATAGTGCCCTGTGCCACCACCCGGCCCGATTGAATCAGCGCGAGCCGCGAGCACAGCTCTTCTGCTTCGGCCATCGAGTGGGTTGCTAATATAACGGTGCAGCCTAATTCGCCAATAATGTAATCGGCAATAAATCGTCGCATCGTCTGGGCCGAAATCGGGTCGAGCGAGCGAGTTGGCTCATCCATGAACAGCACCTGCGGGCGATTCAGCAGGCCGCGAGCAATGCCCAATTTCTGGCGCATACCGCTTGAATAGGTGCGAAATGGTTGATCGGCCTGTTCGGCCAGCCCTACGCGGTATAAAAGGTCGTTCACACGCTGCGCTACCTGCGCGTTTGGGACATGATAGAGCGCCGCAAAAAACTCCAGGTTTTGCCGACCGGTCAGCCGCCAGTAGAACGAGCGCTCTTCCCCGCTCACCAGGCCAATCCGTTCGCGCACATGGCGCGCCTCGCGCACAACATCGTAGCCACCCACGCGCGCCTCGCCCTCTGAGGGTAATAGCGCAGTACAAAGCATACGAATGAGGGTCGTTTTGCCTGCGCCATTTTGCCCCAGCAGGCCAAACAGTTCGCCAGGCATAATCGACAGAGAAATGTGATCGACTGCCAGGTGATCGGCTTTGCGCCAGGGGTAGAAGAGCAGGTCGCGATAGCGGTGCAGTTTCCGAAATCGCTTGGTGAGTGCTCGGGTTTCAATTGCAGGCTGCATTGGCTCGTAATACTTTCGCTGTGTTATTGCAAAGGGCAGCCGTGTAGCTGCCCCTGCACCGTCGGTATGAGAGTTCCTACTCTCAGCTGCATATTGTAGCGTGTTATTAGGTTGGGGGAACACCGCCACCGTATGCAACACACACGGCTGCCTCTTCCACCAGTTCCTCTTCGGTGTAGGTTGCCAGAACCTCAGGGCGCTCGTACTTCACAGCGTTCACCTCCTTCCCTTAGCGAATTGTCGTCTAGAGAGCCGATCCGCCCAGAGAAGCGGTGTGAACACAATGCGGGCGGCGACCCTGGCAAGCGGCGGAATCGCATCTAGTGCTATTCGCCGCAGTGGGCCCGGTAATCCATTAGCCATGCGGCGGGCAGCATTTGCTGCACGGCCGTGCAGGCGCGAAATTCTGGCCATGAGGCGTGCTGATGCGCCAGTACACCCAAAACTATCACTCTCGGTATTGCGCCCTTGCCGTAGCGCACGTACCACGCCAATCACATCACAGAGCGGTATTCGCGGATCGCAGAATGGTTCGGCATCGCCCTTAGGAATCAAGATCGTTTGACCAGTGCGCTGACGTTGCGCCACAACCCGGTGCGCTACCAACATATCGCCGAGTGGGAAGAGGATGATATCGCCAATATCAACGGAAGTGGCACCGAATTCAACCTGCAGCCAGGTAGCACTGCCAATCAATGGGCGCATGCTTGTGCCGCGCGGCGCGATCCAGGTGGTAACCTGGCGGCGGCGGTAGTCTTCAAACGTCATGCGGCGGGCCTGGTGCTGCCACCGACGAGTCAGATCAATCATGCTGCCCCTCAAACCATTGGGTAATACAGTCGGTTGTTGCATCTAGCGCGCCCGAGCGCAGGGTTGCGCAGCGCACACCATGAAGCAGACTGCCAATGCGCGCCAACCCGCCGGTAAAATCTTGCGATGCCGCCCAGGTGCCACGCACGAGGGTCATCGCTGCCAGAGCAGCCGGCAGTGGTGTAATAGTTGGTATAGCCTGCGGCTGGGGTGTACCATCGAGTAGCAAGACGGCGCGTAGCGGCGCTGCTGCTGCCAGGCACCCGGGAAACACTGCTTCCAGATCAGTGGGCGTGAGTGTCCATTCAATTCCGCCGCCCAAATGTACCTGCGGCCTTTCGGTAACGAACTGGAGTGGTGGAATAAGTTCGGGCGTTCCTGGCCGGATGTGAATACTCCGGCGATAGGGTAGCAGCCGTTGTGTCCCAGGTTCGGCGACTGCAAACTCATCGGAAAGCAGCCCGAAGCCACGCTGAAGCAGCCCCAGCACGAGCGTTGTTTTGCCCTGCCCACTACGCCCCGCCAGCAATAGTGCCTTGCCCTGGTACACACATGCCCCGGCGTGAATGGCGTAAATACCTTGCTCGTAGAGTCCGGCTAACACCCTATGCACAATGCGATCGAGCAGTGCAATTGTGGCCGATTGTTCATCAGGCCAATGCTGGCAATCGCCGCTAGTATCCGATATGACCCAGGAGTTGGCTTCTTGCGTCAGCTGGATGCGCAAGGCTGGGTATTGAATATCTGGTTGCCGAAAGGCCGCATAGGTTTCATCGATCCGCGCGAAGGCGGTAGGGCTACTCGTCTGCACAACGAAAGGCACGCTCAGCACCGCGTAAGCGCCGCGAAAATCGGTGTGTGGCGCGGAATTCCCGCCCTGATTATGCTGCTCGGGTTGTGATTTAACGACCACCATTGGATACGGTTGTATTTTGTGCTATACGAGAACGCCCAGCTGGCGAAATTTAGTCAGAATATACACAACGTCGTCGTGAAGCTCAGCTGAGGGCATGCCATATGCCGATGCGAATGCACCAACGATCTGATCGAGCGAAGCCTGACCGTCGCAAAGCTCCCATAAGCGTGCCGCCGACTCGTTAATGACATGAGCGCGGCCATTGCGCCGATCGTGCAGAATTGCTTCGTTGCCAATACGTTGCAGCGTGACATCTGGGCTCGGTGTAGGTGGTTTGGTTTCCATAACTACTCCCCGCACTGCCAACATTGAGATACTGGCATTGCGATGTTGGTAAACTTCGAACCCAAGTTTGGTCGCGACACGAGCGCATGTGTCGTGCTGTTGTTCAAGTATAGCAGAGTGCGCAAGTATCGGAATAACAGTTTTTTCATGCGTTGTAATGCAGTTTTCTGCATATGAATGCTAAAAAATTAGCATAGCACGTACTACAAATTATCAAAGTGACAGTTTTCTCATTCGGGTGCCTGACGGGTATTTGGGGGCACAATGGCCTGTGTCTGCCGCTTACGGCTGGCATTATAAAGTTGCTTACGACTTTTACGCACAAGAGTTGTTCCGATATTCCAGGCAATGTGCCCGGCACCATCCTGCTCAAGAAGGCGCAATAATAGCGAAGGTTGCTGGCTCAGGTCGCTTGGTGCGGTGGGCCGGAACAGCGCGCTGACGCCACAGGTATATTCGAGCAGGCGGCGCTTGAGCGGGTTAATCTGTAAGTGGGGCAATATGGTTGCTGGCAATGGCGCATCGAGCAGCTCTGTGGCGAGGGTGAGCGCCAGGGATAATGCGGTGCGCGCTCCGGCAGTGTGGGCCTGCTCCAACACATAGTTCCAGTCGAGCGTTGCACTGTGTTTTTCGAGCAGCGCGGCAATATCGCAGACAAATCGCAGCCGTAATGCTGAACGCGAACGATGGATTGCCAGGTGCAGCAACGTATCTTCTGGCGAAAGAATCGGCAGCACTACGCCATGAATCTGGGCGGTGGTAGCGCGCTGCCAGAGTGTTTCGGTGCCAGCACGAAAGAAGCGGCTAGCCCATAGCCCCCAATGTAGCTCAAGGCAAACACTGCCACCCGTTGCCGGGCGGTAATAGGGTGGATCGTGGAATGGGTGATGCTCACTATCGAAGCCAGGGTCGGCTTCTTGGACAAAGCCCAGTTGGGCAAGTGCCGCCCGTGCTACCGGCAGATCGGTAGGATGTACCAGCACATCCAAGTCGCCAAGTGAGCGTAAGCCCAGCCCGCCATACAAGGTTTCGGCCAGCACGATCCCTTTTACTGGAATGCCAGCAATACCTGCCTGCGTAAATGCGCTTAGTACCTCCAGCATTGTATCGGCCAGGGTTGTATTGCGTATTAGTGTAGCGTACAGGCGTCGTTGTGCTCGGGTATTCCATTTCGCTGGGATGGTAATGGTATCGCCAAAGCGGCGCAGGGTTGTTGCTAATAATGGCAATACTTCGTGCAGATGCCCTTGTTGCCACAGCAGCTCCCAATCAATTTGGGTATGGAGCCGGGCCAGCAGTTCGCGCTCGGCCTGGGCACTGAGCTGTGGGCGGGCGGCAAGGCAAAGGATGCGCTGTTCGTTATTCATAACATCCGTGTTATCGGTATGGCAAATACGTTTCCGCGCATTGAACATTAACGCAACGGAACAACGTGGCGGTTATACCACCAATTGTGCGTTTTCTCAACAGGGCTTTCGCTCGCTGTTGATAGCTTGCGGCAGCGCGGTACTTTTTTAGGAGTTACGCAGTTGCGTTGTTCGGCAGTTCAATGGGCGGCGTTTTGCCTGTGGCAGCATGGGACTTGCCGACCTTTGTGTGTATGGTTTTTCCGCGCGCAGCGTGGAAAAACCATACACAATGAACATGAAGCGTACCGCTCTACCGAAGGCGCAATTCGCCAACTGCGTACGTCCTATTTTTATCATGGTATTCCGCTGGTGGCGCTTCAGGCCACCAGCGGAATACAAGCAACAGTTTCGTACCATGCTGTCGCAGGCAATATTCCTCAAATGCGGGCGACCGCATAACGCGTGTACATAAGCAAAAGCCCTACTCAATACTTGCACAAGATGCACAATGGGCGCGGGAAAACCCCACGCCCATTGTGTTCCGTTCATTCCAGCGATGGATTACTTGCGGGCCATCGGCAGGAAGATCTTGATGAACTCAGCCTTCAGCGTAGCGCTGGCATTTGCGCTGGCTACGCCCGCTGTGGTGCTGCTTACCGTTGCGCTAAACGGCAGCGACGCGCCAGCCGCAGTCGTGCTCAGCACGGTGCCGTTCACCGTAATAGCGTCGTTCTGGATGGCGTCGAGCTGATCGACCGTCCATGTCAGGGTCGTCGGCCCGTTCACTGGTAGCGAGAACGTTGGTGTCGCACCGCCCGAGTTGACACTGTTAATACGTACTCCAGCTGGTACATCGAGCGTGATCTGGATACCATCGGCCACACTCTGACCGCCATTGCTGTAGTTCAGCGTGAAGGCGAAGTCGCGTCCGGGCGGGGCCGCAAACTGGGTTGGAGTAAAGTAGGTATCCAGCAGCGCCGGGCCAAGGGTGGTCACTGTCCACTCGCTTTGGTTATTCGACTGGGTCGTTGCATCCTTCGGCTCGTGCGGCGAGCTAATGACCGCTTTGTTCGTCATTGCGGTGTTTTCGCGCGCCGTGGGCGAAACTGTCGCCGTCAGAATGATGGTTGAGGCAATGCCGCCGTGGAGCGGCGCATCCACCGTGAATGTTACATCTTGGCCGTTTACGAGCGGTGATAGCGGCGTGCCATCGGGCAGCGCGGCTGCTACGAAGGTCATATCGGCCGGCAGCGTATCTACAATTGTAGCCTTGGCACCGCCAAATTCATCGCTGCTACCAATATTGCTATAGGTCAGCTCGAAGCCAACTTCAGTACCAGGGCTGGCCGTATCCGGGCCGCGCTTGGCAATCGCATTATCCAGGCCGGGGCGGCCTTCGCAGATCTGGCCGGGGGTTTCTTCCACCAGCGAGCCACGGGTAATAAAGTCGGTGTTACTGACCGGGTCGTTTACACCGCCGTCGATGAAGCCGCCGTTGGTATCCAGGCCCGACGGGCAGCGTTCGTAGCTGACACTCTCGGGCACATCGGCAACGCGGATCGGAATATTACCTGCCGTTGGTGTTACCGGGTTGCCATAGTTTACCAGGTCGACGATACCGTCGTTGCTCCCCAGCAGCACGATCTGATCTTCAACCTGTAGGCTGTTAATGTTATCGAGATCAAGGTTGCCCGCTGCCCAGGAATTGTATTTCGTAAAGTCGGCTGTCAAATCAAGCAGCGTGCCAGCATAGGTAGGCCGTGCTTTCTTGAAATCGGTTCGGTTGCGCGCGACCACCAGCAGTGCCTTGCTTGCCAGGTTACCACTCTTGAACTGATACATACCCTGGCTTGAAGTGGTTGAGCTGCTGCGGGTTGCCGCGTTACCAATTTTGAAGTCGGTCAGCGGTACCAGGAAATTGTTCGGGTTATAGATTTCGATCCACTCACTGTCGCCGGTTGATGCTGAGCCAGGCGTATCCTTACCAATCGGGTTGGCCTGGAATTCGGTGATCAGCAGCGGCGAGTACGGCTCGTAGCTAGCTGCACCACCAACCGGGACGTTGGTGTCGAAATACACATCGAAGCTGGTGTCGAGCGCGCCATCCTGAATTTCTTGCAGGGTGGTCACCGATTTGTTGCTTAACACGTCGATGATTGGCGAGTTGTAGCCATCGGGTGGAATCGCCAGGTTGTTGTAGGTGGTAGCGACAGTGAAGCGCAGGAAGCTCAGCGTATTGGCAGCTGGCTTAACGCCGGTTAGTGCCGTCCAGGGTACACTTAGCTCAACGAAGCTACCCTTAGCGACTGCCGAGCTAGCTAGCTGGCCCGAGCAGCTGCCACAACTCTTGCCGGCCGGGTTGGCAGCATCGTAAATTAATACTTTGTTGGCCCCCACCACGCCTCCGGCGCTCCCTTTCTTGAATTGGAGGTTAATCGCGTTTTCCCAGGCAGCATTGGCGGGCACGTTGGTAGTGCTAAACGTACCAGTACCAACCGGTACATCGAGCCTACCTGTATTCGCGGTGTGGTTTGTGTCAATCGTAATAATCAGGTTAATCGAAGGATCTTGGGTAATACCCTGGTAGCGGTCAACTTTCGCAAGAAAATAAATCTTGTTTGGGTCAGCGGTGACGCTGAAGAAATCGAGGTTGGCCGCGCGAGTAATGCTATTGGTCGCGGTGATCTGGCGGGCGTCGGGTACACTACCAACTTTGAGCGCATCGCCAAAGACGAATTCGCCCTGCTGCGCATTATTGCGCTGTACGGCACCAACCCCGGTTACGGGCTTCGGGCCGAACCAGTCGGTGCGTGCTGGGGCTAGGCCGCCAGCATTTTCAATAGTAATAGTGTGTGCACCAACACTGGCAACGGAAAGCATGCTCAATAGCAATGCCACAGTCATACTGAAAGCAAATAGCTTTCTCTTCATTGAGTTTCTCCCCTTGACTTTATACTACAAATTGGATAGGGCAGGTAGCACTAATCGGCTCTTTACCACTCCACATCCAGGTGTTCCGGCGGAATGAAAGCGAGTATAACGGTACCCTTCGGGAACCATTGAGTGCCCAGCCGGGCTGAACAGAGTTCAATGAATCCGCCAGATCGTTTTTCGAGGTAATGCGCGATACACTCTCCTTTCTATCGGCGCAGGTACGCCGACGCGGGCGCAATTAACGATATTTAACGGTATACAAGCGGTGTAAGCAGTGTGGCAGGCAATAGCCAGAGGCTCGCCTACCAAGCGAACTACACTCGTAGCATACCCGGTGGTATTGAACAGGCTGTGAATATTGCCACGTTCGCAATGAACCTTTTGTTATAAAGATCGCCGTACTATTTTCAGCAACAAGTTGTGTGTTGCTGGCATTCCCCAAGGCAAGCCAACAAATACTTGGCCTACACGCCAGCATTGGCGGTGGCTAGCCACACTCGTCAAGGAAATGGTGGCGCATGCAGGGCAAGAACGAGGCGCTAACGCGGCCGTAGGTGACGTTCTTGTTATAACTCTGCCTGGCGTTCCGCAGGTAGCGGGGCCGATGCCGGGCAGTTGCGCGGAGGTCTGCAAGCGTCCGTCAGGTTGTCAATGCACTTGGCTTTGGGCAGCTACAACACACACTGAAAATAAACCGCGCGTGTTCTCTTAACGATACAGGGTTGCGCCAAGTTTGGGTAAATTTGTACGGTACGTTATTTTGAGTATACGCAGGTTACAGAGGGCTGTCAATGTTTGAGACGAAATCGTCATAGCCAGCCCATGGTTTGCCATTCGGCGAGGTAGGCGCGGAGGCGGAGCGTGAGGGTAGGCACCAGCGTTTGCAGCCGGTTCAGCGTCGCTATACATCGTGCTGGCGCAAACGGCCGAACGAGCCGGGCAAAGAGTGCAGAACGGCTGTAGGCCAGGTAATCGGCGATCCATTGGCGCACACCGGCTGGCCCAAGCACGCGCCAGGCAATGGTGGCAATCTGTGGGTGATGCCAGAACATGCCTAGAATCATTTTGTGGTAGTCGCTCCAGATCATGCGGTCGCGGAAGAAGCGCTGCGCCAGATCAATACCTAGCTCGTTCAGCACTGTAAGAAAGATATTTTGCAGCCGATTGACATCGCCAGGATTGCCCCAGGGCTGCATAAAGCGGCTGAATACCCAGTTGAGCGAGACATTGACCTGGTAGGCGCTAATTGGGTGGAGGTGTGTCGGGGTTAGCAGGCTATGCTGAAGCGCGGTGTGGAGCAAGCTTGTGGTGCGCGCCAGGTTGCGCACATGCGAGCCGAAGCCACAGAAGGTAAGCGGCGACTGCTGCGCTGCCGAATCGCCGATTGGTAACACGCCGCGCAGCAGTGGAGCTTCCTGGCGGCGTACACTATGGCGGGCTGGGATGTAGCCATATACCGGCTTGATGTGCCGGAAATCAGGGCCAGGGCGCTTATAGGTGGGCAGCAGCGCGAAGTAGTCTTCAAACAGCTGCATCAGCGACGGAAACGCGCGCGTGTTTGCCAATGTGCCCGCAGTCGCTGGTTGCTGGTGGTTAGTGCTCAGGGTATCGTAGTAGAACAGATAGACCGTCAGGTCGTCGTTGCGGCCTGGGAAGCCTTCCCACATGTATTGCTGGCCGCGCTGGGCATCGGCAACGCTCAGCAGAATATCGCCGATATGCGGGTTATGTTCGTCGGGCGCGGTGCCTGGTGCAAAGCCAGCGGCCACGGTGCCAACGGTAGGGCACACCCCGGCAAAAGGCGCACCGCCGAAGCGCCGCAGCGCCAGGGGCGAGGCGCTACCCATGCCATCGAGTAGCAGGCGCGCGGTGTAAGTTTCGGGCGTGCCGTTGGCGTGGGCTAGCCGTACCTGCACGGTTACTGGCCCGCTGGTATTCACCGTAACGCCCCGAAAGGTGCGGTTATCGAGGATGGTGCCACCTGCCGCCACGAGCTTGCGGCGCGCCAGGCGCAGCAGCGCGGTAGCATCGAGCGCGACATTCAAAACTTCTGGCATCCATAGCTCGGTTGCGTTGCCGCCGGGCGCATAGAAGCGCACTACGCCGGTTTCGTACTCGGTCATAATAATTGGCTGTAGCTCACACCAATCGCAGAAGCCTGTGTTTACCAGTGCCGCAAGCTCAGTGCGCGAAATGTTCCACTCGCGGTGTGCACAGCCTACCTCGCCACGATCGAACAATAGCACGCGGTAGCCCTGCTGCGCCATAAGCACGGCGTGTAACAGGCCCAGCCCGCCGCCAGCATAGATGAGATCGTACTCGGGTGGGGGAAGCCCCGCCTGTACCAGGCTATATACTGCCTCTTTCGCTGATGGCGCGGTGCCCTGGCGAATGCCTTCCCATACACGGTCGAGCTGGGTAATGCGGTCGAGCTGGTCGAGCGCGCCCATTGTGCGGAATGCGGCAACTGTGCGTGGGTAGCGCGTCGCAAGATCGGTGTTGGATGGGGGCGCAAGCAGCTGCGCCAGTGCGGCGTGGGCGTAGCGCACTATTTCGGCCATGAATGCACGCTGGGCGTGGAGACCCAGCAGGTCGGCCAGGGTTGCTGGCTGGTGTAGTGCTACCTCGATTGTGGCCTGGGTGTTGATGTGGGCATCGCGCAGAGTTACGGCTATGACGAGGCGTGTGTGCCCAGCGACCGATTGCGCCTGCCATTCATGGCGCGGGCCGTGGGCACTGTAGTGGATAGTGTATAGCTCGCCGTCGCGCTGCCAGTGGTTGCCCAGTCGCTCGGCACAGGGTACTAGCCGCTCCCACAGCTCGGGGCGTGCCAGCGCGGCATGAACTTCGGCGCAGCGGGCATCCAGCTCGCACGTTTTGCGGATGTGTGTCAGCATACCAATTGTTGTATCGTAGCGCGGCGACATGCATGGTGCCACCGGCGCACATTCAAATCAGAAACTTGCCGTCTTTATATATTAGCTCGCCATCGGCGTAGGCCGCGCCGCCCTGGCGCATATCGCACACCATATCCCAGTGCAGCGCAGAATGGTTTTGGCCGCCGATTTCGGCGAACGATTCGCCCAGGGCCAGGTGAATGGTGCCGCCAATCTTTTCGTCGAATAAAATGTTGCGGCTAAACTGCTGAATTTCGTAGTTGGTGCCGAAGGCCGCTTCGCCCAGCCGCCGCGCGCCTTCGTCCATATCGAGCAGCTTGTGTAGTAAATCTTCGCCGCGTTCGGCGGTGGCTTTTACCACGGTGCCGCCCTGAAATTCGAGCCGCACATCGGCAACTTCGCGGCCAGCATACACCGCCGGGAAGGTAAAGCGAATATGGCCCTCGGTTTTGCTTTCATCGGGGCTGCTGAATACCTCGCCGTCGGGGAAGTTGCGCTTGCCGTCGGCATTGATCCAGCTGCGCCCGCCAGTGTGATAGGTCAAATCGGTATCGGGGCCAAGTAGCCGGATCACGCGCTTGGTGGCTAGAATGTCGGCCAGGCGCTGCTGTTCGTCGTGTACGGCCTTCCAGGCGGCTACCGGGTCGTCGAGGTGTAATTTCCCTGCGCCATAGACGAAATCCTCATAATCGGCCAGCGACATATCGGCATCCTGGGCGGCGGCATGGGTCGGGAACTGCGTAATAAGCCAGTTTGCTTCGCCTCGGCTGCTGCGATCGAAAAAGCGGTCGTTGATGGGACGCATGGTTTGTTGGTACAGCGCAATTTTTTGTGGGTCGGCATTGCTCAGCGCTTTGGTGTTTTCGTTGCCCAGCACCACAATTAGGGCGTGCAGCACGTCCATTTCGTGGCGCTGAAGCTCGGTGGCGGTAGTGAGCTGGGTTTCTGAAGCGTGCTTGTAGAAGATTTCTTCGATGCCGCTGAGGTTAATCTGTAATGCTGGGAATGCTCCGGCCTGCAGCGCCTCGCGGTACAGTTCGCGCACGAGCGGCGCTGCAACCGCATTAGCGTTAATCTTGAAGAGCTGCCCGGGTTGCAGATCGAGCGAATAGCGCACCAGAACGCGCGCGAGCTTGGCAATACGTGGATCGGCCATGGCTTCCCTCCGTTAGCGCAGGTTGTAGTCGGCAGGATTGGTCTTTTCTAGGGTACGAAGGCTCACTTGTTCGGTAAGACGCTACGGGTTGAACAGCGCGCGTTTCATGCTGCGCTGAGCAGGCTGCGCAGCACTTCCGCCAGTATAACCGGATCGTGGCGCACGGTGTCTTGCTTGTTCCACAGGGTACGGGTTTCGCCTGGCGGCTCGCTGAAATCGCGCACAATTGGCGCGACGCCCAGCGCCCTCATTGCGGCTAGCTCCGCGTCGGTCGGGGTTAGCAACAATAGCCCCTCGGCGGCGAAGCGCGCCTGTCGCGCCGGGTCGAGCGTGCTGCGATTGATCAGTGCTGCATCGAGTGTGCCAGGACCAAGCGCTTCGACCATTCGGCGGACATGATCAAGCGTTGTGTAACCATCGGTTTGGCCGGGCTGCGTAGTGGTATTACACACGAACACCACCTTACCGCGTGTTTCGGCCAGTGCTGCGGTCATACCCGTGAAGAGCAGGTTCGCTAGCAGCGAGGTGAACAGGCTCCCAGGGCCTACTACGATAAGATCCGCGGTGCGGATGGCATCTAGCGTAGCCGGGAGGGCGGGCGCGGGCGCAGGCAGGAACAGGCGTGTAATTGGCGGCTGGCCCAGGCCGCGCACATTCACTTCGCCGCGCACAACCTGCCCATCGGCAAGCTCGGCACAAATATCGGTATTGGCGACCGATACCGGCAGCACAGTTGCTGCGCTGCCAGCCAGCCGTGCCGTGTATTGCACCGCAGCACCGAAATCGCCCAGCTGCTGGCCGAGCGCCGCAAGTAGCAAATTGCCAAAGGCCATGCCTTCGAGCTGTGGTATGCCTGCGCCGCTAAAACGGTGCTGGAGCAACGCGGCGATCTGTGGGTCGGTGGCGAAGTTGGCAATCGTGGCACGTAGATCGCCTGGCGCTGGGATGCCGCCGATTGCGCGCGCCAGCCCGGTCGAGCGGCCAGTGTCGGTGACGGCGATGATGGCGGTCAGGCGCTCGGCGAAGGGTTGTACGGCGCGTAGCACCTGGCTGGCACCGCCGCCGCCGCCAATGGCAACAACATGGGGTGAAACATTCATCGGTTGCTCAACAGATTGGTGGCGTTATACACGCTTGGCTCAGTTGCCAATTGGCTCAAATGCTCGCAGCGCGTCGGCTTCGGCCTGGGCCAGCGCCCGATTGCTGGTACGCGGGCCGATCTCAAGCACACTATCGGCAATATCGGCGCGGCTGCCGCGCGTCATGGCGAACACATCGCGCAGTAGAGTTTCGTATTCGGTGGCGAGCGCGATCTTGCGGCGGCTCATCACCTTGCGCGTCACGTCGATCATACCATCGATGCGGTATTCGCGAAACACCTCGCCGCCCCAGGTGAAGGGCGGAATGGTTTTGGGCGCGAAGTGTACGCCGAAAATGTTCGAGCCGGTGCCAATCACCGCGCCGCCGTTCAGGTGCAGGCCAATGCCCAGCTTCACATGGTCGGAAAGGAAGCAGCCCAGCTTGAGCACGCCGCTATCGACTTGCCCACGCCCTTCGAGCGCCACACGAATAGTTCCATAGGTATTTTTCAAATCACTGGTGGTGGTCATTGCGCCAACATTCACCCACTCGCCCAGGTACGAATGGCCGAGGAACCCATCGTGATGCTTGTTGCTGTAGCCCTGCACGATGCTAGCCTCAACTTCACCGCCAATGCGACACACCGGGCCGATGGTGGTTTCGGCGCGCAGGCGTGCGCTGGCAATTAGCGCGCCAGCACCAACGGCGGTTGGCCCCTGGATGAAGCTAAATGGCTCGATATGGGCGGCATCGATGACAATCGGGCCATCGCGCGCATCGAGCACCAGCGGCCCATCGAGCCGCGCCTGTGGGTGAATAAAGACCTGGGCCGGGTTATGCACCGTGATATCGGACTGCGCTATTGGGCGCTCGGTAGCGCTCACCCAGCCGGTGGTGCTCCTGAGCAGGGGCAAATCGCGGATGATCTGCTCGCCATTGGCAATGATTACATCCCAGGGGTAGCGCAGCAACTGCGCTTCAACCTCAACCACGCGGGCGAAGCGGCGTAGCTCGGTGAGTGCCGAGCTAGCGCGCTGCTCAAGCAGATCGAGCAGGATCGCGCTTGTCAGGGTTGGCGAAAGCCGCGCCCCGAGCAGCACGGGCTGCCCGCCCTCCGATGTAACGTAGATTGTGTTCAGCGGCTCGCCCATGAGCGGCAGTAGCCAGGGCACATGCAGCGCGCGCCCATTCACGAAGAGCAGCGGCGTTTGCTCGGCGAGCAGCCCCAGCGGCCAGCGGCCTGTGCCGTATACGGGCGCAAGGTGCGGGCGGCAAATGCCTGCGGGCTGGCGAATAAGCATGGCTGCCAGGCGTTCGCGCAGGGTAAATATGCCACAGCGCAGCTCGTAGAGTGGGCGCGCGTATACCAGCGGCAGAAATTGCTGGTAGCCTTCATCTTCAAAGAGAATAACTGTATCAATCATAGAATATCGATCATAGGTAGGGCTTATTCGCGTCGTAATATTTCCAGAATGGCCGCCGCGAGCTTGTCGGGGTCGTGGCGCAGCACCCGCACCGTGCGGCCCGCGCCGGGTTCGTCGAGCGATGCGGTGAGCTGCACTACCGAGGTTGCCAGGTCGGCCTCAATGACGACCGCGCCTTCGACCACCACATCGCGCGCCGTTACCCGGTCGGTTTTGCTCACGATGGTTTCTTCATATTCCTCAGGATTCATGTACACCGGCGACTGGTGCGCCGCCTCGTACATCTGGCGTACTTCCGGGTCGATGCGCTGCGCGTTTACCAGCACATAATCGGGGGTGAAGCCGCCATAGCGCGTGATCTGGCGAATATGGTCGGCCACGCCAAATCCGGTCGTGAGGCCCGGCTCGGTCATCAGGCTGCAAATATAGATCGTGCGCGCTTTGCTGCGCCGGATGGCCTCGCGTACCTCGGGAATTTGGAGATCGGGCAGAATACTTTCAAACAGGCTGCCCGGCCCGAGCACGATTGCATCGGCTTGCTGAATTGCCTCAAGCGCCTGGCGAAAAATAGGCTGCTGGGCGGCCAGGGCGCTTTGCCCATCGAGATTAACGAGCGTGATGTCAACGGCGTGGCGCTGGGCTAGCTTTTCGCGATGCGAGATGTTTTCCTTAATGTTATGGTGTGTGCCATCGTCGAGCTGCACCTCAACTTCGAGGCGTGTAGGAATTGGGGGGACAAAAATAACATTTTCAAAATGATATAAGCTCGATGCGCGATAATAGTATTCCACCGGGTCTTGCACGGGCGTGATGCAGGTGAGGCGGCTAGCATTTCGGCCCAGGCTCGCCAGAATAAGCAGCCCGGCCCCACCTGAGAGCACAGTGATACGCGGGGCGCGGTTGGTACGCCGAAACCCAAGTACAAACTCGTCTTCGCTGCTGGGGGTTGAATCGAGCCGAATAATTGCTACACCGCTGAGCTTCCAGATGCCCGCTGCGAGAATGAACAGCCCAATTAGTAAGAGCAGCCAGCCACGCAGCCAGCGATCAAGAAACTGAAGGGTAATGTAGTAGAAGAAGCTTGGCAGGGTAACTGTGTGGTATAACGCAATCACAAAATAGGTAATGCCTAAAGATATACACACAGTGCCAAGCGAAGCGAGAACGAGCGGCCAGCCCAGGTGGCGCAGTGCAGATAGGCGTTTTGCAATTGTTTGCATGAACTTCAAACCCTATGGCTGTGTGTGCTGGAATGTAAGGCGGACGTTGAGGTGTTTTTTGAAGTCAGGTTACTGCTAGGAGCGAGAAATGTATACTGGTAACGAGGTACGCATCATACGCGGCGCACTTTATCGAGCAGTGGCCGCAATTGGCTGCCGAAGCGCGCAACGATTTCGATCAGCAGCAACCCCACAAGCACTGCGTCGGGCGATACGCCATACCGGCCCAGCGTAACCTCGCCATGGGTCGTAATACCAACCAGCAGGCTATTCCGATCGTGAGCGAGCAGATCGCTAATACGTGCAGCCGGGTCGGCTGCGAACTCAACCCGCAGCCCGCTTGATTGTTCCCATCTGCGTAAGGCGGCACCTTCGCCACCCTCAGCTATTGGTACCACCACCATGCCGCGCTGCCGATACTCGTGATGCAAATAATCGGCAATTAGCAGGGCGAGATCGTACGGAGTTAGCAGCTCGCCGGTGTTGTCGGCGGCGCTAATCGCACGGCCATCGGCTGAAATCGCCACCCCCAGATGCGAATCGCTTTCTCTCACCAGTTTACGCAGCCGGTTCAGGCCCGATTCGGTGGGTTGTGGCGGCTGGCGCGCAAACAGTGGGTCGATTTCGCGATTGATCTCGATCGCTTTGGTTTGCCCGTGCTCGCCTAGCGCAGCAGGAATGTAGCCGCTAGCCGTGCCATTCATTGGGTCAACAAAGACCGTAAGCGTTGTGCGGCGGATAAGCTCAACGTCGATCGCGTTGCGTAATGCTTCAAGATAAGGCGCGCGTAGATCAATCTGGGCCGGATCATTGGGCTCGAACGCGGGCAGCGGGAAGCCTATTGCCGGGTCGGCGGGGGGTAGCCCGGGCACCGCTACCAGCTGCGGGCTTTCGATGGTGGGCGTGAGCAGCACCAGGCCGTTATACCAAAACGGTAAGTTACGGGCCGAAACAACCAGCGCCGTGTCGGCGCGATGATGCTCAAGCGCCAATTCAACCGCCGGGAATGGCGTGGCCCCGCTGCAGAACTTTACAGCCACGCCTTGCGCTTGAAGCACACGATAAGCATAGCGCGCAAACTGGCCCGCCATGAAGCGTGTATCGTGCGTCACAAGGCAGCTCCATTTATGGGTATGGAGTGTCTGGCTAAGCTGGTAACAGCGCTGATACACGCCATCGAGGGTGAAATCGGCAGTATAAATGCCTTCCCAATATTGTCGGCTCAAACGTTGGCGCTGGCTCATGGATAATATATTAAGATAATTATGGGCAACCGCCGCTCAGGATACACTGGTTATGATGCGCGATGTGATTGTTTGAAATCGTCGACTGCGGCGAGCATGAGCGCCCGAATTGCGGTAAGGCGCTCGGGTGTCGCGGCTTCGAAGCGTGTGGTGATGGCAGGTTCGGTGTTTGAGGCACGTACTACGCCCCACCCATCGCCGAAATCAACCCGCACGCCATCGACATCGCTCACATCGTAGCTGGGCGCGAAGGTATCGCGCACATGCTCAATGATCTTGAATTTGCTTGCTTCATCGACATGGATCCGGTCTTCAGGGAGCGAGGGCAAGATTGGATATGGTGCGAGCGCCTGTTCGAGCGTTTGCCCGCGCTGTTCGAGTGCTTTGAGCAGATAGCAGCCCGCAAAGATGCCGTCGTCGAACACATGATATTCGATATTGGTAATGATATGGCCGCTTAACTCACCTGCCAGCGGCGCATGAAGCTCGCGCATTTTCGCTGAACCGTTCGGGTAGCCAGTCTTCCACATAACGGGTGTGCCGCCGAACGAGCGGATGGCATCGCGCAGTACGGTGCTGCATTTCACATCGAAAATGATCGGGGCAGGCCCGGCCTGAAGGACGTGCTGCGCCAGTGCAATCATATAACGGTCGGCGAAGACCATGGTGCCTGTGCCGTCAACCACGCCCAGCCGGTCAGCATCGCCATCAAGCCCAATGCCAATTGCCGCGCCGCTCTCGCGTACTAGCCGCATCAGGTCGCGTAAGTTGGCTTCTTTTAATGGGTCGGGATGGTGGTTAGGGAAGGTGCCATCGGGCTCGATATACAACGGTACAACCTCGCACCCAATCGCCTCGAAGGTGCGCACACCTAGCGGCCCACCCGAGCCATTACCGCCATCAAGCACGATTTTCACCGGATGCTCAAGCTTCATGTGGCGCACAACATCTTGAATATAATCATTGCTCACGTCAAGCTGTTCGTAGCTGCCATTGCCGCTAGCGAATTCGCCGCCGTTCGCGATTTTGCCCACGGCTTGAATCTGCTCGCTACTAAGCGGCTCGCCGCCAAATTGTGGCGACGATTGACGGAGCTTCAGCCCATTGAAATCGGGTGGGTTATGGCTGGCCGATACGACTGCGCCACCATCGGCATGCAGGTAGGCTACGGCGAAGTACATCAGCGGCGTAGGCACCATACCAATGTCGATGACATTGCAGCCGGTGCTGCGCAGCCCGGCAATCAGCGCCGCCGCGTAGGCTGGCGAAGTCAAACGTGCATCGCGCCCAACCACAATGCGCAGTTGCTCGCGCTCGGGGGTTCGCTGGCGGAAATACGTACCGGCAGCGCGGCCAAGGGTTTGGTATACCGTCTCGGAAAGGTCGGCATCGACCACGCCTCGAATATCGTAGGCGCGAAAAATCGTCGGATTAACGGCATACGTCATGGTCACATTCCTCTCCATACGCATCGCTGCCATAAGAAAACAGGCGGTGTGCGTTCACTGCTGCTTGTGCTTTGCGTAAGTGATAGAGACGCGTTGTTTGCAGCCAGGGATGGTAAATGAAAGATGGTGTTCCGTCAAGGACGGATCATTGTCCAATCTTCCACAATTGAAGACAGATGCTCAGGGTATCTATTGGGCGGTATGCTGCCTAGTTATGGGACATAGCAGCGCAATAGGGCGGCGGTATCGATCGGGGCGAGCGTGTAATCGCCAAGTACGGCGGGTAGCACCACCGAGGTACCGCGTACCAGGGTGCGGGTGCCGCCAGGCCAGCGTAATGTCAGCGCGCCATCAATCAGCGTGAGAATCTCGAAGCTGCCCGGGTCGGTGGTGGCGGCGAGCGGCGCACGCACATCCCAGCGCTCCATGGTAAAGTGCTCGCAGTGTATCAACAATGTCCGCGTATCATCGATTTGCTGGGGCGGAACGGTTGCAGGTGGCTGTGCCCCGAAATTTGCCACATCCAGCGCCTGTTCAATATGCAGCTCGCGCAGTTTACCAGCGGTGTCGCGGCGGTCGTAATCATACACGCGGTAGGTCAGGTCGGATTTCTGCTGAATCTCGAACAGCATAATTCCGGCGTTAATCGCATGAATCGTACCGGCTGGTACGAAAAAGGTGTCGCCCGCTTGCGTAGGAATGCGACGCACAATCTCCATCACCGTGCCATTCTGCACCGCATCGGCGAAGGCGGTACGATTGCTGGGGCACGCCAGGCCATGAATCAGCTCGGCATTTGGCGCGGCGCGCAGAATGTACCACGCCTCGGTTTTGCCATGAAAGCCGGTATGCGCCTCAACCGTATGCGCATACGCATCGTCGGGGTGTACCTGTACCGAGAGGTGATCGGCGGCGTCGATAAATTTAGCAAGGAGCGGGAAATCGGTGCCGCCACGCGCAAATGGCCGCGTGCCAAGCAGCGCAGCACCATATTCTTGTGCCAGCTCGGCCAACGTGCTGCCTGCAAATGGGCCTTCAGTAATGCGGTTATGCTCGTACACCTGCCACGATTCGGCCAGCTGGGTTGGCACATTACCCAGGCCCATCCAGCTGCCCAGGCTATTACCGCCCCATAAGCGGCTCACGAGCTTGCGTTCAAGTATCAATGGGGGAAGTCTCATGCTCATTCCTCTGCGGTCGGGGTAGCCTACAATGCGATAGTGCTATGCTCTCAGGCTACTGGCTGCTTGTTCCTCAAGCAGTAACCGTTCATTTCGGCTCTACAGACTCGCTCATCGCAATAAATAGCCAGAAGACAATCGCCAAATCGCTCACAAAGTAGAAATTATCAACCAGCCCGTGGGCGAGCGCCGCCACCATAGCAGCAGTAATGCCGAGCAGCAGCGCCTGGCGCGCGCGGAAGGTGGTGCGGAAAAAACGCCAGAGCAGCCAGGCAAATGCGATTAGACCGAGCGGCCCAAGTCGTAGGGCGATATCGAGCAGCAGGTTGTGCGGGTGGGCGACATATTGTTCGCTGGTGCCAATCAGCACCGGCTTGATCAGGCTCAAGCCTGATTTTGGATCATGATACGTTGCAAACTGATCCAGGCCAATACCCAGCGGGTGTATTCGCAAATACCCCAGCGCCTCTTCCCAGAGCAACAAGCGTACCGGCGTGCTGCCACTGCGAACATCGCCCCGCAGCGAAAGCGCCAGCCCGCCCAGCACGGCGAGCACAACTGCCATACCCAGCACTGCGCTGATCAGCGTGCCGCGCGAGCTACGCCGCAGCCAGGGTTGCGCGGCGCCGAACGTCAATACCGCAGCCGCGGCAAGCGCGCCTAGCCATGCCCCGCGCGAAAACGATACCACAAGGCCGCCAAGGCATAGGCATGTACTCAGCGCGCCAAACCAGCGCAGCCATGGTCGTTTCCAGCGATACCAGAGCAATGTGAGTGTTGCGGCCAGCGGCCATACGCGCCCAAGAAATAGGCCCAGATTGTTGGGATGCCCATACACCGATTGAACCCGCCGCACGCCCCCATCGGTGATGATATTCTGGCACGGGCTGCCATCGGGCGCAAAACATTGCTTTTTGCCTAGCAGCGGCACAATATCAAGCCCACTATATTGCAGTAGGGCCAGCAGCCCGACGACCGCGCCAGCCGCTACCAGGGCGCTAATCAGCGCCGGGATTGTGGGCTGAGTGTGCCAGTGGCGTAATTGTTGGCGGGCCAGGGCATAAAAGAGCAACGGCTCCACAATCAGGCGGCGAAACTCGATTAGGGCTGGGCCGCGCGCTACGGCGAGCAGCACCCCGATAACCCCCGCCAGCAAAAAGAGCGTATGCGGCGCATACTGGTGCAGGGCGATTCTGAACGATGCTGCAGTTAGCCGGGGCAGTTGCGCCCCTCGCCGCAGGAGGTGCACGCCGCTGGCCCCAGCGCTCAACAGCAGCGCTGCCTCGTGTACGTGGAGAGCAAAGCCGTTCGCGCGCAGGCCCGGAAGCGAGCCAGGGATTAGATACAGCGGCACTGTGAACGGAACAAATAGCAGCGCAAGGTCGGGGCGCACCAGCGCTAGTATTCCAAATAATCCAAGGCCCGCCAGGGCAGTGAGGAGCGTGCCGCCCCAATAGAAGAGCGCTAGCGCGAGCGCCATGCCTCCCAGCAATCCCCCTGTCGTGCGCTGCGCATGTGTACTTTCCATTGAATATGCTGCCTATTGACGTTCACCAAACCCCGGCGATTAGCCGCATAGCTGACGATTGTACCATACCCTCCTAATATCACGCTTTTTTTACCGTGGCAGAGCAAGTGCTATACTTGGTACGAACTGTTTTGGCTTAAACAGGCAGGTAGAGATCATGCCACAATCGCTTTCAATCAACATTACGGTAAAAAGTATTGCGCTGCTGTTAGCGGCGGGCCTACTCGTATGGATCGTCACCAATTTCACCAGTATTCTCCTCATTCTTTTTATTGCGATTCTTTTGGCCGTTGCCATTACACCAGCGGTGAGCTGGTTCGAGCGCGAACGCGTGCCCCGTGTGGTGGCAATTGTGCTGATCTATGTGGCGCTATTTCTAGCGCTGGGCGTGGTGGTGGCGATTATTGTGCCCGTGTTGATTGACGAAGCTAACCAGCTGAGCACAAACCTACCAAGTATTACGCAGGCACTGATTAATCTGCCGAGTACCTGGCTGGTTCCGTACTTGCCAGCTTTTGCAAAAAGCATCCAGGTGAATGATATTGCCCAGCAGCTCAGCGATCAGGTTGGAGCCGTAGTGGGTGGCCTGGGGGCGCTGCTGGTGGGCCTGGGGCGCACGCTCACTTCGGCCTTGCTTAATGGGCTGCTCGTGCTGGTAATCGCCTTTATTCTCACTTCCGATGCGCGGTTTACACTGCGGGTGATTACACGCTTTTTCCCGCCTTCCTATCGGGCCACTGCCACGCGCCTGGCATCTCAGATCGGCGAACAACTTGGACACTGGGTGCGTGCCCAGCTGTTGGTGTGTTTGTTTTATGGGGTGTGCTTTGGTATTGGGCTGGCGCTTATTGGTGTGCCCTATGCCTTCGCGCTGGGTCTAACGGCTGCGTTTATGGAACTTATACCGTATGTTGGCGGCGCGATTGTTACCGGGTTGGCGATGCTGGTCGCTTTATCGGTTTCGCCGTGGCTGGCATTGGGCGTGCTGGCGCTCTATTTGGTAATAGCCAATGTTGAGGCTAATATTGTTTATCCCAAGGTGGTGGGCGATATCGTCGGGCTGCACCCGCTGGTGATTATCATTGTGCTCTTTCTCGGTGCCGAGCTGGGGGGAATTCTCGGTGCCTTGCTGGCGGTGCCAGTGACGGTGGTGCTGCAAGTACTCTTCGATCAATTCTACCGCTTTGAGGAGCCAACTCCGAATGGAGAGGTGGCACCTACGTCACAAGCTGATGCTTGATAGTGAAGAGCAGTATTGCGTCAACGGGGTCGTGCGCTAAGGCGCTGGTATGCCGCGAAGTTCGTGCCACCTGGCTCAGGCCGCCGCCGCAACTGTATCGTGAACCGGCAGGGTAATGAAGAAGGTTGAACCCTGCCCGGCGCCAGCACTGTCGGCCCAGATCTCGCCGCCTTGCGCATACACCAGGTGGCGGGTAATCGTCAGCCCAATCCCGGTACCGCCACTCTGGCGCGCGCGCGACTTATCGACACGGTAAAAGCGCTCGAAGATTTGCGGCAAGTGTTCCGCCGGAATACCAATGCCGGTATCACGCACACTGATTTGTACGAAGAAATCGTGCGCTTCGGCGGCGATGGTAACGCTGCCCTGGGTCGGGGTATAGCGCAGCGCATTCGATAGCAGGTTAATCAAAATCTGCTCAAGCCGATCGGGGTCGGCTACAATATCAGGCAGGTCGGGCGGCAGGCTGGTGATCAGGGCTACCCCTTTATTATTGAACTGCGGCTGGAATTGCGCCATCACATGCTGGGCAATTGTGCTAAACGCCATCGGGCGGGGCATCACCCGCAGTTGGCCCGCTTCTGCCCGCGATAAAAGCGCCATTTCCTCAATGAGCCATTTCAGGCGGGCCGCTTCCTGCTGGATCATCGCAAAGATATGTTCCTCTGGTGCAATCACGCCGTCGATCAGCCCTTCCATATAGCCTTCAATCGTGGTGAGCGGCGTGCGCAGCTCGTGCGCAACATCGGCAAGCAGCGCCAGGCGGCGTTGTTCGGTTTGCTCAAGTGCCTCGGCGAGCTGGTTGATGCTCTGGCTGAGATCGGCAAGCTCATCGTCGGAGCGGGTAATGGTGCGTTCGTGGTAGTGGCCGCGCGCCAGGCGCTGGCTGGTAAATGTGAGTTCCTGAAGTGGCTCGACAATTCGGCGCGAGACAAATAAGCTTACGAGTACGGCAGCGCCCAGCGCAGCGAACGCTGAAATCAGCAGCCCTTGATCAACGACCGACTGAAAGCGTTCTTGCTGGCTTAAGGCTAGGGGCGATTGTTCGGTACTCGCAACTTGCCCGGTTTCCGAGGCCGATTGGCCGAGGCTGAGTGGGGGTTCGGGGACAAGCTGCGTGCCGGCCAGAAAATGCGCAGTGGCGAGCAGCACAATGATGCCGATTACAAGAATCGACAGGTGCGAGACGAAGAGTTTCCAGCGCAGGTGTCGTAGCCAGCTCATAGTAGTTGGCCGTTAACAGTTGGTTATCATACGCCGCGTGGCAAGTGGCGAATATCAGTGGCTTCAGCCGCCAGGGAGCTTATCGGCGGCGCCCGGCAAACTTATACCCTACCCCGCGTACCGTTTGAATAATTGTTGGATTGGCCGGGTCGATTTCCAGCTTGCGGCGCAGCAACCCCACGTGTACATCAACAACCCGGTCGATGCCAGCAAAATCGTGGCCCCACACCCGTTCAAGCAGCTGATCGCGGTTGAACACGCGGCCAGGCTGTTCAGCTAGTGCGTACAACAGGTCGAATTCACGCGGTGTCAGGTCGATCTGAGTACTGTGATGCCATACTTCGCGAGTGTCCGGGTCAATCACTAATTCATCGAAACGTAGGGCTGGCCGTTCGGGCGCGGCTGGTGCGCTGCGCGGCCCTAATGTGCGGCTGCGGCGAAGAATGGTTTTGACGCGTACAACAAGCTCGCGTGGGCTGAATGGCTTGGTCAGGTAATCGTCGGCACCGACCGATAGGCCAACGATCTTGTCGATCTCTTCGGTACGGGCCGTTAGCATCAGCACGTACACATCGAACTCTTGCTGAATGCGACGGCACACTTCGAGGCCATCCATGCCTGGCAGCATCACATCGAGCACGATCAGGTCGGGCCGGATCGCACGCGCTTGCGCCAGGGCGGAAGGGCCGTCCTTGGCGGTGTGTACGACAAAGCCATCGGCACGGAGATAACTGGCAATCAGATCAAGAATTGGGGGTTCATCGTCAACGACAAGAATCGCTGCGCTCTGCATCGAGCCGGCTCCTCGCACGAATAGGGTTGTTGATTATGACCGATGTGATTATGCGGTGAAGATTTGCACATTTATTGTAGCATATCTGCTGGGGCCGTGTTTTGCCCTATTGTATCGTCAGAGCATCTAAATTGACATTTGCGCGCACGCGCTGTTCCCCAAAATCGTGAATGCGTAACACCAACTGGTAGGTGCCGGGTTGCAGTGTCGAAGGAATCATCAGCGTGCGGCGTTCGGCCACTGGCTCGCCCACGCGCCAGCGCCAGGTAGGGTAAAAACCTTGTTGTGGCGCAGCTACCTCGCTAGCGACAACCCGGCTACTCGAATCGAGCAGCTGGATCTCGGGGAATAGCGCACGCTCAATTGGTTGCAGTGTACGCCAAACCAGGCCGAGTGTGATTGTGCTGCCAGGTTGTGCCTGCGCTGGTAGCGTTTTCCCTGTAAGCTGCAGCCCATCGCCAAGGCTAAGCGGGGTTGCGCCCGGCGGCACATCGTCGCTGAGATGCCGTACATACACCAATTCGCCACTGTCAACCGCCCCTTGTGTGATCTGCCCATCGCTGCTGCGGGTAAAGCTTGCCAATGTACGCTCATCGACGCTATAAGCGCCAAACATCAGGCGTAGGCGTAATGTCATCGGGCCGCCCGGTGGCGTAGCGGGTGGCGCAAACACCGGGTAGCTGCTGGTATTGACATAACCTTCACCGCCGAGAGTTATCGGCAACAGGTCAACCCCTAAAAATTGGGTGCGTGTTCGCTGGGGATCGGGCGTCAGCACGAAGGTATTGATCGGCGTGTCCGCCGTAAAGAGCGTCACTTCGATTGATGGCAGCGGCCCGGCAAGCGGATGGCGCAGCTCAATCGCCGTCTTCAGCCTGCCATCTTCCCAGAAACAGCGATAGCGGATTGCTAAGGGATTGAGTGCATCGATATCGAGTGGCTTCGTGCGCGCAATGACACCGGCAGTGCCGAATTGGGCCAGCGTGTGGGTGCTCGGTAGCGTGGCATCGAGCGGCACTGCAAGCGCTACGGACGCTTGCTCAGGGTCGATGAGCCAACTTTCGGCAGGAGGCAAGGGCAGTGTCAGGTCGCGCTGCGCAATTGCCGCTGTGCTACGGCGTTGGCCCAGCAACCCGATCTGCACCCAGTATGCCAGCGGGCCGAGCGGTGTGCCTACTACTGGTGCGCGGCTGGCGGCCTCGGGTTGGCTGGTACGCAGCCAGCGTGCGGCGGCCACAATATCGGGCGAGAGCAGCTGGATTGGCCTGGCAGGAATAAGCTGGTAGCTCAGGGTCAGTGTCGCCAGCGCTAAGATTGCACCAGCCGCCACGCGCCGGTGCTGGTGTTCGGCAAGTAGCTGTGCGCTCGCCCCGGCCACAATCGCAGCGGCGAGGGGGGTAAGCAGAAATAGCAGCTTATAGGCATGATACCCAGCCACCAGCCCCGTTCGCGTTAGCAGTGCCAGCGCCACTACGGCGGCCAGGCCAAGCCCGGCGGCAAGCAGCAGCCCATACCCACGCCGCATCAGCAATAAGCAGGCAGCACCAGGCAGCGCCAAAAAGATTGGTATAAGCCGCGCAGCGCTTGGCAAGGTAACGAGTCCTTCGTGCGCCAACACTGCTTGCCCAGTACGTAGGCGTGGCAGCACATCAAACAGCGCCATAGCAAGCGCTGGCCCAAACATAAGCCCAGCGTGAGCAAGCTGCGCTCTTATGCTCGGCTTACCTGCCCTCTGCCACTGCACGCCAGCGAATACTGCTAGCGCTGCCGGTAATGGTGCCCAGAGCGGGTAGGTTGCGAGCAATGCGGCTAACGCCAGCCCGGCCTGGCCTGCCGCTAACCAGCCGGGGATACGCAATATGTGCAGAATAACCAGAAGCGTGAGCGCAACCCCGAGCAGCATAGTGTAGTAGCTCTGGTCAATATAGGCTTCCATGAAGAACGTGCGATGGGCTATTAGTAGGAGTGGTGCGAGGAGTAACGCCAGGCTGTAGCGCCATTCGTGTTCGCGGCGCGCCGGGCGACCTGCCATTGCGGCTAGCTGCACCACAAGCCCACCAACCAGCGCGCCAAGCAGCGCAACGGTAGGGTACATGCTTTCTAATAGTGGCTGGGCGCTGATCTTGGCGGCTGCGAGCACTACGAGCGCAAACCCAGGCGGGTAGGCGTTCATCTCGCCAAGCAGCCCGCGTGTATCGTCGTTGATTGGCGGTAGTGCCTGGTGCGTTGCAATCCATTCAATCAGCTGGAAGTGGTGGGTTGCATCGACCGACAGCCCGAGCGGCAGCATCGTGGGCCAGGCGAGCGCTAACCCGATTGCGCCCAATGCGCTCATCGCTACCAGCACGGCCAATAGCTCAAGCCAGTGCTTCTTTACCCCATACCGTACCAGTAAAGCGCTTGGGAGGAGCGCTCCGCAGCAGGCGGCAACAATAAGGAGCGTGCCAGTAATCGGTATGCCAAGATGCCCGGCCAGAATGCCAGCCACAACAATCGTCGCCAGCATATTCCCCAGCGTTGCAAGCAGCACCTGGGCTGCTGAATACACCGATTGCTCACGAGATGGCGAGGTTTCGCTCTTCATAAAACACTAGGACTTTCGCTTACTGGTTTATTTGCCTGCGGCAGCATGGTACTTTTTTCGTTGTTCTTGGTGATGTTTTGCGCGGAGCGCAAAACATCACCAAGAACATGAAGAATTTGCTTGCGTAAGCGAAAGTCCTAAACACTATGCTGCATTGTGCCTTCCATCCCGGGTCGGGCTGACATACTTGAGCGCCTTGGGCAGAATTGTAGCGTCGTTGTGCATATTCCTCAGGCGGCGCTGGTCTGGCGGTGCGAATTATTAATATACAGTGCGCATCATAGCATTAAACTATGCAAAATAAACAATTGAAAACAGGTTTTCTTTGTATATAATCAACAGTGGTTGAAGCAGGAGCTTCACCAATTGATGGCAAGGTTCCATTGAGCAGCCTGATCTGGTTCCAGGGGCACGACGTGAGTTTTATTACTTCAGCTGAACACGGCACCTTCGTTTCCTGCGATGTTTGTGGGAACTATAGCGCATTATTCGACCCGGACTGGCGGCGCGTGCGCAATACTACTGATGGGCAGCCGCAACACCTCTGCCGCGAGTGCCGGAAGAGCGCTGTGTGGTGCGAAACGCATCGTTGTTATCACCGTGCCGCCGATAATCACCGCTGCCCGTGTGTCGTATGTGGTGGTTTGTTTACTGCCCAGGTTCAACGTAATATTCAGCATTGCCCAGCGTGTCGGCCGGTAAGCGCGCCTTTAACGCGCCCAGGTGGCACGCGCAAATCGCTCTGGTCGGCTATTCAGCATCACTTGCTCACGCTGCTGATGTAAGCGCGCAACATACTCATAAGCTTCTCTGTTCGGGGGTGGCCTGGCCACCTCCGTTTTTTATGCTGGTCGGCGAAAGATCGTTATTGTCTCGTGCAGAATTGGCACAAAAGTGCCACCATACTGCGTGCGGTTGGAACTGACATTGTGCTGCGTTTTGATAATAATGCTTTCGATATGCTGCCGGTCGAGCCGCGCGACATCGAGCGTTAGCGGTTCGTAGCGCCCGTTGCGCCGCAGATCGCCCATTAGTAGCGCCAGCCGCCCGCCCGGCACCAAAAGCTCGAAAAAACGCCAATAGCTGGCCCGCAGTAATGCCATAAACGCCACCAGCGAGCCTGCCCGACTGAGATCGCGCGGATCGTTGCTATATACCTTCATATCGTGGTAGGGCGGGTGCCAGAAGATGAGATCGTAGCCAGTGCCAAGCGGGTCGCGCAGGCTGTCGGTGCCGCTGTGCAGGTCGAAGCCGGTATAGGTAATGCCCATGTCGGCGCATACCTCACGGCTGGTTCCACCACCCTCCATTGGATCGAGCACGCTGGTGGGCCGGTAGGTCGCGCACAGATCAATCAGCAAATACCCTGAGCAATTCCCCGGGTAGCGGTTATTGCCCCACGGCCCGCGCTGAGGGTAGCTCACCACACTTGTGAGCGGTGTGCGCTGCCGTAGATATTCGGCTAGAGCCTGGGCATCGCGCATAGCTTCTGTTATGCCATAAGTGGCGACGAACAACGGATACGCTGTAGCGCTTTTCTGCTTATTATTCGTCGCCATCCATCAACGTTTATTGGGACCTTCGCCTACCTACAATGCGTCACGCCCTTTGCGATGCCCTTGCTCTGTGCAAACAATCACCGCGCGGCCACAGGCAAAACGCCGACAGTATAAGCCCTGTAAGTTAGTGGGTAGCGCGCGAGACAGGGCGCAAATCGGGGTTATCGCAGGCACGTCGGCCAACTTTTACCAGATCATACCACTCGCCATTGAGCTTAACCCGCACGATGTCGGAAGTGAAATCGTTATTGGTACCCTCTTCATCGCTATTCGAGAACAGTGACGATCCGACTCCATAAATATCGGCTGGCACACCTAGCTCCTCGAAGCGGCGAATTTTACGCGGCCCGAAGCCGCCTGTCACCACAATCTTTACATCGCGGCACCATTGCTGCGCCTGCTCAACCCAGGCTGGGCTAAGCTGCCAGCGCTGCCAGGCTGCGTCGATCGCCTGGCGGAGGAAAAACACGAGCCGTGGCGCTACCCCCATGTCGAGCTCTTTCTGCCCCAGCGGCGGCACGCTTTTATCGCGCAGTGTGCCGCTAGTGTCGGGCCGTACCCCGAACAGACGGTAGCGCTCGGCTTCGGCGACTTGCCCCGCGTCAATCAGTTCGCGGTAGCGTGCGAACATCGCATCCATCACCGCGAGGGTGGTGCCAACGCAATCATTATCGAAATCAATCAGCGCAATTCGCGGAATGTCGACCGGGCGGGTTTCGGCGAAAGCTAGCATACACTCTACCGTATCGCCTAGAAAGGCTGCAATCGCCGCATGGGCGATGGTGCCGCCGCCTAAGCCGCCCCACCAGTCGCCCTGCGCATCGGTGGAAATAAACGAGCCTACAGTTTGCCCATGATCCATATTGAAGCGCTGCACTGCAATATTATACGCATAGCCGTCGGCGGCCTGTACCTCGTGCGCATCGAAGCGCGCCGGGAAAAACAGCACCGGCTTGCCGCGCGCCGCAACCAGCACATTGTACACATTCGTCGCAATGCGGGTTGCCCGGGTTAACGTGCCAAGCGTTGGCGTTTCGAGCAAGGCGAAATCGCGGTAGCGCCCGCGCACTTTCAGCACAGGCTGCACATGGAGTGGGTCGCCGCTATATCGCACGAGTATGCCATCGTGTACGGCCTCAACCTCAAGCTGGTCGTAGGTATTTACGAAGTGCCCATCAGCGTCGAAGTAGCCAGTGCAGCAGGCAAGCATCGCCAGCGCTTTATCTACCCCAGCAACTACCGAAAACGGTTGGCGGCGCGTAAACCATTGCATTTCAACTTCGAGATTACCAATATCCAGCCCCTGTGGGTCGATGCCCGCCGCTGCTAGCCGATGCGATGTGCCGCCAAAACGATAACCCCGGCGCGCCAATACACTTAACATCCCAACAATGTTCTCAAAATACTTGTCGGAATACCAGCCAGCGCGCATGCGTTCAGCGTCGATCTTAAACGTATCGTTGGTCAGGCGCTGCCCGTCGAAAATACTCATGATGGTGCTTCCTTTGTGGTTGTAATGTGTGCGTGCATTTATTGTAAAAATGACAATAAATATTGTAGTCGAAACGTTTCGCCTTGTCAACTACGAGATTCGAAACGATCCCAATATTTCAATTTGCCTCTTGACAAAATTGAAATGTTCAACTATACTGAAAGTGCTTTCATAAAATAACAATTCAAAACTGCTTTTAAGAACCGTTGAGGCAACGTGTTCTTCTTGGTGCATAATCTACGCGTCTTATTGACACGACTTACACGGTACCCCGCGTTTTAGGAATGCTGCCGCAAACAAAAACATCGACCACGTCATCCTGTTATTGATACCAATCGCCAATCCAGGAAGTCTTTACTGCGCTATGGGTATGTATTTGCCCAAAACGTAGGCTACCAGGGCTTTCGCTTACGCAGGCACATTGTTCTCAGTTATGGTTCGTGTATAGTGTAGACCATAATTAGGAAGCAGCAACAATGCACTATGATGCCGCAGGTATGTACACGGCAAGCGAAAATCCTATCCATCAGGTTCAATCGTTTTGCGCTGGTTTGGAAAGGAGGTTTTGTTCGTAGCCAGATAACGTCGGTACCTTTTTCGTTCTGTTGATCCTCAGTTACAACGATTGTTAGGAGGACAGATTCATGCGACCAAAGAGCTTTTCGCTCGTGCTACTGGCAATGTTTGCCAGCCTGATCCTGGCTGCTTGTGGCGGTGGTACCGCCGCAACCCCTACGCAAGCTCCTGCGCCTGCCGAAGCAACGGCGGCCCCGGCGGCTCCCACCGCAGCTCCTGCCCCGACAGCGGCCCCAGCTGAGCCTACCGCAGCCGCAGCCCCAACCGCAGCCCCGGCTGAACCCACCGCTGCTGCACCTGCGGCAACTGTTGATTATAGCGAAATTGGCCAGGAATTGGCCGATGCTTTTGCTGGCAAGTACAAGGGTACTACGGTAAGCCTGGCACACGGTTTGTCTGGTGAGGAAGAGCAGAAGTTCACCGCCCAGTTCAAAGATTTTCAAGAGAAGACGGGCATCACCGTTAAGCTTGTGCCTGGTGCCGATACTGCGAGCCTCGCCGTTAAAGTCGAGAGCGGTAACGTTGAAGATATCTACAACTTCCCGCAGCCTGGTGCAATGGCAAGCTATGCCAAGCAGGGCAAGCTCGTTGACCTGAATAGCTTCATTAAGGCCGACTGGCTGAAGAAGAACTACAATCAGGGCTTCATCGACACCAACACCGTAGCCGATGCCAATGGCAAGATGATCTTGGGTGGCATATTCAACCGTATCAATCTCAAGAGTATCGTCTTCTATCCCAAGAAGGCCTTCGATGAGGCTGGGTACAAGACTCCTGAGACCTGGGACGATATGAAGAAGCTGATGGATCAGATTGTTGCCGATGGCGATACCCCCTGGTGCATTGGTATTGAGAGTGGCGGCGCGACGGGTTGGGCCGCGACTGACTGGGTCGAAGATATTATGCTGCGCACGACCTCGCTTGAAAACTACGACAAGTGGACAAAAGGCGAGCTGCCCTTCACATCGCCCGAGGTGAAGAATGCTGTGCAGGCTATGAGCGATATCTGGTTTAACGATAAGTACGTGTATGGTGGGCGGAAGGCGATTGCGACCACCAACTTTGGCGATGCCCCAGCCCCGATGATGCAGGATCCGCCTAAGTGCTGGCTGCACCGCCAGGGTACGTTTATCACCACCTTCCTTGAGAAGGCCAAGCCGGGTGCGAAGGCGGGCGTTGACTACGACTTCTTCTACCTGCCGCCGATCGATGCTGCATATGGCAAGCCAGTGCTGTTCGCGGGCGACCTGTTCAGCGTCTTCAACGATCGCCCCGAGGTTCGCGCAGTGATCGAATACCTCACCACCTACGAGTCGGTAGCACCGTGGATTAAGATTGGTGGTGGCGCGATCTCCCCACACAAGAATGCAGTGTTGTCGGATTACACCAACTCCGTCGATAAGAAAGCGGCTGAGATTATTGCTAATGCTTCGAGCGCGCGCTTCGACGGTTCGGATCTCATGCCCTCTGAGGTTGGTGCTGGTAGCTTCTGGAAGGGTATGACTGACTATGTCAGTGGTAGCGCCGATCTTGATCAGGCGTTGACTACCATCCAGAACGGCTGGAAAAACGTCAAGAAATAGTCGTATGCTCGCTGGCAAGCGCCCAAACGCGCTTGCCAGTCATAGTAGGTCGCCGCGCTTCATCATCCTGGCAGCGCGGCGACTTGTTACCACAATCCGCGTAACAGCGTACCCAAATTGCCCCAGGCCGCCGATCGGCCTGCATGTGGAGGTCAAGGATGATCGAACAAACCCGCGAAGCTGAGAAGCGGTCAGCATCTTCTGGCAATGCTAATGGCTGGAACCCAGGGCAGTTTGCGATTGCGCTGGCGGGCCTGGCCGTAGTCATTACGCTCCTCTGGTTAGGGTTTCTGTATTTGCGCGGCAGCCAAGCAACGACCGTTACTGACGCTGTCATCGCTGCGGTGGTTGCGATTGTATGGGGGGTTGGTGGAGTCGCTGCCCTGTTTGGCGTCACCAATACACTCATCGAATCGCTACCCCTCAACTGGCGTCGACGCCTGCTGCCGTTTATGTTCTTTCTCCCAGGTGTTGGCATTCTTTTCCTTTTCCTCACTGTTCCAACAATTATCACGCTTTACCAGAGCTTTTTTAACAACGACACAACGAAGTTTGTTGGCCTGGCGAACTATGTCGCAACCTTCACCGATCCATCCATGCTTGAGTCGTTCCGCAATAACCTGATCTGGTTATTTGCAGGTACGGCTTCATGCGTCATCCTGGGGTTGCTGATTGCGGTGCTCGCCGATCGCAGTAAGTTTGAGGTGGTAGCGAAGGCAATTATTTTCGTGCCGATGGCGATCTCGCTGGTTGGCTCAAGCGTGATCTGGCGCTTTATGTATGCCTATGCTCCGCCTGGACAGCCGCAGATCGGCGTACTCAACGGTATTTTGACTTCGTTTGGCCTTGAGCCACAATCCTGGTTGACGCTCCAGCCATGGAATAATTTGTTCCTGGTCATGGTGCTCATTTGGGGCTCAACCGGTTTTTGTATGGTGCTACTCTCATCTGCGCTAAAAGGTGTGCCTAACGATATTATCGAGGCGGCCCAGGTAGATGGCGCAACCGAGGTACAGGCGTTTTTCCAGATTATTATTCCGTACATTCAGGGAACGATCCTGACGGTTACGACCACTACGGCTATTGGCACCCTGAAGATCTTCGACCAGGTGTATGTGATGACCGGCGGTCAGTATGGCACATCGGTGGTTGGTACCGAGTTTTATCGCCAATTTTTCATCAATCGTAACTTTGGCTATGGTGCCGCCATCGCGATTGTGCTGTTCATCCTGATTTCGCCTGTGATGATCTATAACCTGCGCCAGCTAGAGAAACAGGAGGGCTTCTAATGGCCGCAATGTCAAGGGTAAGCGCTGCTGGCGATCGCCGCACCAAGCTCGTCAATGGCTTGCTGATCAATGGCACACTGGGGTTGATCTGCTTGATCTGGCTGATTCCACTTATGGGATTGCTGGTCTCATCCTTTCGTGAGCGCAGCGATATTATTAGTACGGGATGGTGGACGGTATTTCCACACCAGGAGTATGTGACAACAAACCAGGTGCAGCTCACGAAAGGTATTCCGCTGGATCAGCCAATTCAGGTTGAGGGCGTGACTCTGAGCAACGATCAGCTGATTGCCGGGTATGATCTGCCGGATGGGCGGCACCTGATCTGGGCGAATCGGCGGGCACGTTTGGTGAATGTACAAACCAAGCAGTGGATGTCGCGCGCCAATTTTACGCTCAGCAACTACCAGAATGTGCTGTTCGGCCAGGAATTTACCATTACCCAGCCTGATGGCACCACGAAAACCGAGCGCGGTGAGGATATGAGCCGGGCCTTCCTTAACTCGCTCACGGTCACTATTCCAGCGACTGTCATTCCCATTCTGCTGGCGACCTTTGCGGCCTACGCTTTTGCCTGGATGCGCTTTCCCGGTCGCAAGGCATTGTTTGCTATGGTCGTCGGTCTGCTCGTTATTCCCGGCCAGGTCGCGCTCATTCCGCTGCTGCGAACATTTAGCGGTTTGCAGATCAACGGTACGTTTTTAGCGCTGTGGCTGGTACACACTGGCTTTGGCCTCTCGCTTTCAATTTACTTGCTCTATAACTACATCAGCCAACTGCCGCGCGAAATCCTCGAATCGGCATTTATCGATGGCGCATCGCAGTTTACGATCTTCTTACGCCTGATTTTGCCGCTTTCGGTTCCCGCACTCGCATCATTTGCAATCTTCCAATTTATGTGGGTGTGGAACGACTACATGAATGCGCTGATCTTCCTGGGAACTGCGCCAGAGAAGCAGGTTGTCACTATCAAGCTTGCGCAAATGCTCGGCTCGCGCGGGCAAGATTGGCACCTGCTGACGGCCGGCGGCTTTATATCAATGCTGCTGCCACTGGTTGTCTTCTTCTCGTTACAGCGCTTCTTCGTACGTGGCTTGATGGCTGGCTCGGTAAAGGGCTAAACGCCACGATGCGGGCTGGTTTTGGTTCGTGGGTAGCAAGTTGGCCGGGCGCAGCCTTACCAGGAGCGCCCGGCGCTTTTTTTGAGGGTGCCGCAGCGCTTTTCAGCGCAATCCAATACGCGTATGTGTGATGCGACAATCTACGATGTGGCAAAGCTCGCCAACGTCAGTATTTCAACGGTTTCGCGCGTGCTTAACACGCCCGAGCAAGTGAATGAAGCAACCCGCCTACGCGTGCTGGCTGCAATTGATTCGTTGCAGTTTGTGCCGAAAGCGGAGGCGAGTGCACGCGCCCGCAAGAGTACGCGCCGCATAGGCGTTCTTGCTCCCTTTATTACCTACCCTTCGTTTGTCCAGCGGCTGCGGGGTGTGGCCGCTCAATCGGGCGCGGTCTATGAAGTGGTGATCTATAACGTTGAATCGACCGTGCGGCGCGATAGCTACCTCTCGACACTGCCCGTGCTGCGTCGGCTCGACGGTTTAATTGTGATGGCGCTGCCGTTTGATGGTACGGTTGCGCAACGATTGCGCGCGAACAAGCTCGAAACGGTGCTGATTGAATGCGTGCATCCAGCTTTTAGCAGTGTCGAGATCAACGACCGGCTTGGCGGCGCACTGGTAGCAGAATACTTGTTAGCCCAAGGTCATCGGCGCTACGGATTTGTAGGCGATGCGACGGTGCCCGACTTTGCCGTCCACACGAGCGCGCGCCGCCTGGAAGGTTACCAGCGGGTCGTGCGTGCCGGGGGAGGCGAATTGGCCCCAGAGCATATTTGCTTAGGGCCGCACGGCTTGGAAACTGCCCGACAGTTGGCGCACCAGATGCTGTCCACACCTGCGCCGCCAACGGCGATTTTCGCCCCGAGCGATACGCAAGCAATGGGTGTGTTGAAGGCCGCCCGCGAGCGTGGCTTGGCCGTGCCGCGCGATGTAGCAGTGATTGGCTTCGATGATGTCGATATTGCTTCGTATATTGGGCTAACCACGGTGCGTCAGCCGCTCGAAGAATCGGGGCGGGTGGCGGTAGAATTGCTCCAGGGCCACCTTGCCGGGCAATCGCGTTTAGCACAGCGGGTAACACTCCCGCTTGAGATTGTACGCCGCGAAACCGCGTAGGGTGCGTAGCGCCTGCGCACTGCTGCCTGCTTGTGGGATGGCGCTGAATACGCGACAGCGAGTATATCGTTTGGTCTCATTGCTGCGTGCCTGCTGCGAATGAGAAATTCACGTAATACCCGAGAATATGTGGAGCTACAGCGTACCAGCTTTATGTTATGATAAATATGAGCGAGGGTGATAATATACAGCAAATAAGATGTGAGGGAAATAGGTTGACTACAAAAATACTTGTTGTTGATGATGCGCCACTTGTGTGCGCAGTTATAACGCGCCTGCTTGCCCATGCACAGTACGAGGTGCATGCAGTACATAGCGGCAGCGCTGCGCTTGATCTACTGATGCACGAAGTGCCCGATCTTATATTGCTCGATATTACCATGCCCGCGCCTGATGGCCTTGAAGTGTGCCGCCAGCTGAAACAGAATCCCCGTACTGCTATCATCCCGATTGTGCTGCTAACCGGCCTGGATGACGTTGAAAGTAGCGCGCAGGCAGCTCGCGCCGGGGCCGACGACCTCTTGATAAAGCCGTTTGATCAACGCCAGCTACTCGCATGCGTTCAATCGGTGTTGCTGAAGTTCACTGCGCTTTCCGATAGAGCAGTCAATGATTTTTAGCAATTGGCAGAACGGTAGCCCCACCTTATCTGCGCTTGGGTTTTGCCGCATTACTCAGCGGAATGTTGGCGCAAAACGATCCGTACATATGCTTCTGCAAGCTGGCAGTCGATACCCTGTCTGCGTGCTTCCTCTGCGCTCGCCATTGCGAACCCCTTAATCATGGCACTGGCATCCCAATCACCTACCTGGCTTTTGTGCGCCTGCATAGCGGCAATTTTAAGCTCAAGATCGTGTGGGGTGAGCGGTATCCAGGTGGTCGCGCGATCGGGAATGGCAAGGTATACGGTGCTTACATCGTGCGGCTCTAACCCTTCGTCGAGCAGCTCGATTGCGGCCAGGCGCGTGTTGGCGAGCGGCATAGTTGCTGCAAGGGTTGCTTCGGCTGCGGCACGATGATCGGGGTGGTTAATATAGGTTGCACTGTACATAAAGCGCGGGTCGCAGGTGAGAATGGTATCCGGGCGTATCCGCCGGATTTCGCGGGCAATCGCCAGCCGCAAGTCAATATTTGCCACGAGGCGGCCATCGAGGCGGCCAAGAAAGGTGTAACTCGCTACATTGAATAATGCCCCGGCCGCCTGTTGCTCGGCACGGCGAATAGTAGCCAGGGCTTGCGGCGTGAGCAGTGGGTCGCGGCTCCCGCTATTGCCGTCGGTAAGTAGGCAATAGTGCAGCTCGATACCAGCCGCGGCCCACTGCGCTACCAGCCCGCCAGCCATAAACTCAATATCATCGGGGTGCGCCATTACCGCGAGAACACACCGCGGTGCCGGTAAAGAGGTGGTCATAGTAATTCCTGTAACAAAACTGATCCAGCTGCGGGTATCATACCATTACCCACCATACCACGCATACCGAAACGGCGTATAATGAAGACGCTGAAAGACCATCCTGACCTTACAGTCCGTGCGGCACATTTCAGGAGAAAGGAACAGGCATTCCTATGTCAACGGAGACACTGACCATCACCGATAACCGAACCGGAAAGTCATACGAAATCCCCATCGAGTACGGCGCAATCCACGCAAATGAGCTACGCAGGCTTAAGCTAAACCCAGCCGATTATGGCCTGATGAGCTACGACCCGGCATTCACCAACACTGCCTCAACAAAAAGCGCGATTACCTACCTGGATGGCGATGAGGGTATTTTGCTCTATCGAGGCTACCCAATCGAACAGCTGGCCGAGAAGAGCACGCACCTGGAAACCGCCTACCTGATTTTGAATGGCGAGCTGCCCACTGCGCCCCAGCTCACGAAGTGGGAAAAAGATATTAAGAAACACTGGTTCATTCACGAAAACATCAAGCACCTGATCGATGCCTTCCGCCACGATGCGCACCCGATGGGAATGTTCATCAGCGCGGTAGGCGCCTCCTCAAGCTTTCACCCTGAGTCTGCCCAGATTTTTGATCCCGATATTCGCAAGGAGCAGATTATTCGGCTCATCTCGGAAGTACCAACGATTGCCGCATTTTCGTATCGGCACATCCGCGGCCTGCCGGTAGTGTATCCCGATGATGATCTAAGCTACACCGGCAACTTCCTGAGCATGATGTTCCGGCGTTCTGAGCTGCGGTACAAGCCGCACCCGGTGCTCGAACGTGCGCTGGATGTGCTGTTTATTCTGCACGCCGATCACGAGCAGAACTGTAGCACAAACACCATGCGCGCTATTGGTTCGGCCCAGGCCGACCCCTACGTCGCTCTGGCTGGCGCAGCGGCAGCGCTGTATGGCCCGCTGCATGGTGGCGCAAATGAAGCCGTGGTGCGCATGTTGACCAAGATTGGTACCACCAAGAATATTCCCGATTTTATTGAAAGCGTCAAGCGCGGTGAAGGCAAGCTGATGGGCTTTGGGCATCGCGTGTATAAGAACTTCGACCCGCGCGGTAAAATTGTGAAGCAGCTGGCCTATGAGGTATTTGAGGTGACGGGCCGCAACCCGCTGCTCGATGTCGCACTTGAGCTAGAGCGGATCGCATTGGAAGATGATTATTTCATTAGCCGCAAGCTCTACCCGAACGTCGATTTCTACTCGGGCCTGATCTATCAGGCGATGGGCCTGCCAACGCCGTTCTTCCCGGTGTTGTTTGCCATTCCGCGTACCGTGGGCTGGCTAGCGCAGTGGGTAGAACTGCTCAACGACCCGGAGCAGAAGATCGCCCGCCCACGCCAGGTGTATATTGGCGAGCCAAGCCGCGATTACCCAACGATCGCCCAGCGCTAGCATTCGTAGCCGCTATCACAACATCATTGTTTGTGATGTGACGCGGCATATAACTAGGATGTTCGTTGGATGGGGATGCGACTGCGGCAGCTTCTTGGTTCGTTTTGTGCTACGCGCAAAACGAACCAAGGAAGAGAAACCGTTGCGAGGGTAAGCGAAATCCCTGGTACTATAAAGCACCAGAGCATGTATTCATGTACTCTGGTGCTTTTTTGCGGTTGAAGAGTGGCCCAACAATGGAGGTTGCCGTTCGTACTGCGTTGCACCCACCGCTAGCAAGCGCGCGAACGTTACTGAAATGTCGTCGACATGCCAGTAGGCTAGTGCGCCGCCTGGCCCAGCGTTTGTCCCTCTTGGCGCATAGCGTCGGTCGATGATGCCCAACTCCTGCTGATGATCGCCAATGCGGAACTCAGCGTAGCCGGGCCGCTCAAAATATGGCGCAATGCCAAGCAGCGCGGCGTACCATCGTGTGGCTGCCGCTAAGTCGTCGGCCCAAAAGCTAATCGTGGCTATTCCGCGTAGCATGGTTACTCCTTTCAGCTGTGTAACACACCTGGAATGGGTACACGTGAGTGTTAGCATAGCAGGAGTAGTGGCGAAGTTCGATCCGCTATTTTAAGTATTCCCTACCTGGGTAAGAAGAACACTGAAGGAGCGCTAGAATTCGCCGAAGTCGCGCACGCGCACCCGATCGAGCAGCACGAAGCTTACTGTGGTGGTGAGCATGAGTAGGGCGCTGAGCGCTAGTGCGCGGCCGTAATTGCTGGCACCGGGTAAGCCCAGCAGCCGGTCAATCACAACCGGCACGGTTTGGTTTTCGGGGCGGGCGAGCAGCAGCGCGGCCCCAAACTCCCCGAGCGATACGGTGAAGGCGAACACAGCGCCAGATAGCAGCGCCGGGAAGAGCAGCGGTAGATCGATTTCGCGCAGCACGCGCACCGGGCTGGCACCAAGCGCGCGTGCCGCCTCGCGCAGCCGTGGGTCGAGCCCGCGCAATGCTGGTAGCAGCGAACGCACAACAAAAGGGAAGGCTAACAACGCATGTACGGCTGGAATGAGCCATGGTGAGGCGAGGAGATTGAGCGGTGGTCGCCCGAACACGATGATATAGCCCAGCCCCAGTGTAATTGCGCTTGTGCCGAGCGGTAACATAAACAGCGGGTCGAGCAGTGCCGAAAAGCGGAAACGGCGCACTCGAAGCAATAGCGACTGACCTGCCGGTTGATATTTCTGGCCGCTGCCGTTGGCAAGCAAATATGCCCCCGGTACACCAATAAGCAACGCTACTCCTGCCGCCGCCAGCGCAAAGCGCAACGAGTTGGCAATCGCAATCAGTGGCGGTACAAAGAACGAACCTCGCGTGGGGTTCTGGTTGAGGTGTACATAGTTATCAAGCGTGAAAACACTGCTTGTGCCGCCTACCCCCAGGCTCAGGAACGAGCGTAGTACCAGCGCCAACAGCGGCGCAGCGATTAGCACGAGCAGCACCGCCACATTGACTGCAACCAGCAACCAAGCGCGTACACTGCGCACCGGGCGGGCGTTTGCCGTGCGTGCGCGCATATCGAGCGGTACGGCGGCCCGGGCAAGCAGTCGCGTATACACAACGGTCATAACCAGCGTTGCTGCCATCTGCACCAGCGCCAAGGCCGCGGCAATGTCCAGCCGTAACAAGTCGGATGTGAGCCGGTAAATCTCAACTTCTACCGTCGCGAAGCGCGGCCCGCCAAGAATTCGCATGACGCCAAAGCTAGAAAAGGTGTAAATAAAAATGAGTAATGCGGCTGCGCCAAGGGCTGGCAGCAGTAATGGCAGCGTCACCTCGCGAAACGTGCGCAGCCGGTTCGCACCGAGCACGGCCGCTGCCTGCTCAATGCGCGTGTCGAGCGTAGCCCAGAAGCCGCCAACAATGCGCAACACCACACTGTAGTTATAAAATACGTGGGCGAGTAACACCAGCGTCAGCGTTTGATCGAGCTGAATTGGGGGTGACGCGAGGCCCAGCCAGCTTTGGATCGCGGTATTCAGCAGATCGCGCGGGCCGAGCAATGCCTTAAACGCAGCGGCCACAACCACGGTGGGCAGCACAAATGGTACCGTAGCAATTGCGCGTAGCAGGCTTTTGCCAGGGAAGCTATAGTGTGTAAACACATAGGTGGCGGGCAAGGCAACCGCAAGAGTCAGCACGGTGGAAAGCAGCGCCTGCCAGGTGCTGAACCAGATAACTTCGAGGTAGTAGGTATCGGCGCGCAGCTGTGCCAGCCCGGCGTTATTGCCGAAGCTTAAGCGAAGAATTGCGGCCAGTGGGTAGAAAAAAAAGAGCGCCAGAAATAGTAGTGGCAGGGCGTAAATGGCGGAGCGAAATTTCATGCCCCTAACTGGCATTTCGCTTCAATACTACAAGGGTAATATCATCTGTCTGGGGCGCGCCAGCGGTATAGTTTGTCACCGCGTCGATGATACGCTCGATGATCTCTTCCGGGCCGAGGTGATGGCTGCGACGCAGAATCTCGGCCAGGCGCTCTTCCCCGAAGAGCTGGCGGCGCGGGTTCATGGCTTCGGTCACACCGTCGGTATAGAAGCATATCACATCGCCCGGCTCAACCACCGTGGCATGCTGCTCGAAGCGTGCATCGGGCACAATTCCCAGCACAATACCCTGGGTTTGCAGCGGCTCAATGGTTGCCTGCGCCTGGCGGTAGTGCAGCGGGTAATTGTGCCCGCCATCGGCAAACAGCAAATCACCACTTTCGATATCGAGAATCGCGTAGAAGCATGTGACGAACAACCCCGAGCGCGCATCCGATAAGATGAGACGGTTCGCGCGTTCGAGCACCCCTACTGGCGCGCGGCCATCGCTGGCGGTAGCGCGGATGAGAGTGCGCGAGAGCGCCATAAACAGCGCGGCGGGTACGCCCTTGTCGGTCACATCGGCGATAACAATCCCAAGTCGTCCCGGGCTGTGTAGCTCAATTGGTTGCTTCGTTTTCGCGGCGCGCGGCGGCATACGCCCGGTGCGCCAGAACTCAAGCTCGCGCTCGCGATTGCCAGGCAGCGCGCCTTTAGGCTGCGCCTGCCCGCGCGCCATCGGCTCGCCGCTATGCTCGATGTTGGTAGGCTGCTCGTTCGCCAGCTCAATAAAATCGTAGAAATCGCCGCCGACTTGCCGCGCGGCACGGTAAAACGCCGCGATGGTATAGCCTGGCACCACGGGGCACCCGGCAGGCAAGAAGCTGGCTTGAATATCGCGTGCCAGGTTCAGCTCTTGTTCGAGGCGCTGCCGCGCTAATGCTTCCTGATGCAGTCGCTCGCGTTCGAGTGTTTGGGCAAGCTGGCTGCCTAGCAAACCCAGGAGTTGTGCTTCGTCTATAAGAAACTGACGCGGCGTGTGCGTGTTAATCATCAGTGTGCCAACCGGCGCGCCGCCAATTTCAATGTTGAGCGCCAGATGACCCTTAAAGCGCTGCGCCTGCAATAGCTGGGGCAGATCATCCAGTGCGTCGGTTGCCAGATCGGCGCTGGTTTCGGGCAGGTACCACAGGTGCGGGTTGACCGTGTCGAGCGCCACCGGCAGGCCATTTTTGGGCAAGTAATGCCAGCCATGCGCTGCGAGCAACACCGCGCGGCCTTCTTGCTCATCGGCCTCAATGAAGGCGCAAGCGTCGGCTTCGAGCAGACGCGCGCCCACCCGTACTAGCCGCTGGAGGGCTGGCTCAATCGATTCAGCACCCAACAGCTCTTGCGAGAGCTTGAGCAGCGCGGCTTGTTCTTGCACGCGGCGCACTTTTACCTGCTCGTGCAGGCGTGTGCGGGTGATAGCGGTGCCAAGCATATAGCCAATTGCCGAGAGTAGTTGCAGCTGCGGTGGTGTGAAGCGGCCATATTCTGAGGTAGCTACATTGAGGATGCCCAGCACTTCAGTTTCGCCTGGGAGTAGAACCGAGGCATGCTGTGCCAGTGAGCGCTTATCGCCAACCGCGTGGCGCAGGCGGCTACAGCGCACCATATTGACTGCCTTGGTCAGCTTGCCGGTCTGGCAAAGTTCCTGGCAGCTGCATTCGTTGCTCCAGGCTGGGCCGGGATAAAGAATAGCCGGAGGTAGCTCGTGGCGGGCGGCAAGCTTGAAGGTGCCGGTTTCATCGCGCAAAAATATCCACCCGGTGCGCAGGCCCATAATCTCAACGATTTTAGGCAGCGCCGCATCGAGCGCCTCACGCAGATCGAGGGCGCGGTTGAGGGTTTGCGCCAGTTCGTTAAGCGTCGTAAGCTCGGCAACACGCTGCTGAGCATCGGTGAGAGCGGGCATATACCATCGGGGGCAGCAAGCAGGAACTGCATGCGGTGCAACGTGCTTACTACCAGCGAGCGCTTAGTCTTTTTTGCGGCAAATTGCCACACCGTCGCGCAGCGGAATGATCACCGATTCGAGCTGCGGGTGCTGCATTACTGCGCGATTGAATTCTTGAATGCCGCGCACGGTCGGTGCCGCATCATCTTCGACAACCAGGCCATTACACAGCACATTATCGCCAATCAGCAGGCCGCCCGGGCGCAGGCGCGATACACACAGCTCAAGCGCTTTCACAGCGTCGTATTCGTTGGAGAGGTTACGCAAAATATCGAGGAAAATGAGATCGAATGGCCCTTGCACCTCTTCCAGCACGCTAAACCATTCGCCCGCCAGAATGTTGAGGCGATCGCCATAGCCAGCGCGGGTTATATAGTCTTGCGCAAGCTTATAGCGCTCGGGCTGTCGCTCGATCGCAGTGAGCCGCCCTCCAGCAGGCACAACGGCGCGCATAATCCACATTGCAGCGTAACCGGTGGCAGTGCCAATTTCAAGCGCCTCGCGTGCGCCCATACTCTTGGCTAGCAAATAGAGCATTTGCCCTTCAACCGGTCCAACCAGCGGTAAGCCGCGATCGTATGCGCGTTGTTCAAGCTCGGCAAGCACACCCTCTCGGGGTGGCATGAGCTTCCTGAGGTAATCTTCGATCAGAAAGTTGGTGATATCGTCGCGCATGTGCCTCCTCCTTGCGCGCGCTAGCGCCGCATCGCACTGACGGGATTGTACCACATGTCGCAGTATCGCGATATGTGGTTTTATTCATTGGTTTGGGCGATGGCAAAGCGGTAAAGGTTATACGGCGCGCGCCAGGCCGCAGCAGATTGCACAATGCAGGGTTGTTTGCTATAATACCAAGTGAGCACAAAACTGTTTACACTGGGGAGGTCGCATAGTGGCCTAGTGCGCGGCACTGGAAATGCCGTAGGGGGGCAACCTCCTCGTGGGTTCAAATCCCACCCTCCCCGCCACGAGCTTTGCGCCTGTCAATTATTTTGGCAGGCGCTTGGTGTTGGTTCTAGCGCTGCAATGTGGGCACCTACGAGGCCCGGATTGCGCCGGGCACTGCTCCTAAACCCCAAGCAATCACCCAATCGCCTATCAGCGTGTGCTGCGGGCCTTGGGTATACCCTCTAGCTCACGTGTAAGCACATAGAAATTGCGCCCATCGGCCAGTGTGAGTACCGAATGTCCGCCAGTGATGGTCGTTTCAACCACCTTACTGCCGTCGGCATAGTAAACCCCATTGCGGTCGCGCACAATCCGGATCTGGCCGAGCCGAACCGCACTGGTTGTTGGCAGGCGATAGAATGAAATGAGCTTGCCGCTCATAGGTGCAGTCGCTTTCTCCGAATGATCGTGCGGGCGCGGTGGTGATGCGTGTGATTATATAGCACTCTGGCATTATCTGCACACAAAAAACAGTTTGGTACCGTGCTGCCGCAGGCACGATCAGTGCGCGATGGAGGCACTGTGTAAGTTCTGTAAATAAAGAAGGACGGTCGGTATTCCGTCCTTCACGCAATGGCTTGTATTAGTTGTGCTGCGCACCTTACTGGGCCGAAGGTATAATTTCTTCGGCGCGGGCGGCGCGCCAGTTTTGAAAGCGCAGCCGTTTACCAAGCGAAATCGCCAGGTTTTGCATCATACGCATGCCCATAGCCGGGTCGTCTTCGGCGAGGGTGGCAAGCGCGGCTTTTGTCAGCACCAGTAGCTGCGCACCCTGCGGGCCAGCGCGTAGTTCGGCACTCCGTTTTACACCTTCGAGTAACGCCAGTTCGCCCGCAACTTGCCCCGCCGTCATAAACGCCAGCCGGGTCGAGCCGCTGTCTGTGCTCAGCCATACTTCGAGCGTACCGGCTTTGACAATATACATCTCATCGCCGTTCGTATCCATCGCCACGACCTTTTCGCCCGGACTATAGCCATTCGAAATCACCAGCGATGCCAGGCGCAGTCGTTGCGCTTCGGTCAGGTGTTCGCCGATCTCAGAATTATTCAAGAATGCTGCAATATCCCATAGCCGTGCCTGATCCTGGTCGGTTTCGGTCGAGCGTTCGTTTAGCATTGGTGGTAGGCCCAGGAAGTGCGAAATATGCCGCAGGGTGGCGTCAGTCTGCTCGAATTGCGGCCAGTGCCCGGCATTTGGGATCAGGCGCAGGTCGGCACGCGGCCATTCTTCGGCAACTGCACCCGCATCGCGTAAGGGAACAATATTGTCTTCAGCGCCCCATAGCACCAATGTTTGCGGCTCAACGCGCCCCAGCTGGCCGCGCAGATCGCCCTGCTGCATTGCCACAAAGCAAGCGGCGCGTACCTGGCCTTGGCCACGGCGGCGGGCATCTTCGCGGATTTTGGCATATGCCTGTGCCGACACATGCGCACGTTCCGCAAAATTCGAGGGCTTGAGTAAGAAGTCGGTATAGTCGAGCGGTGTTTTCGACGCCTGGTACAGCAGCCATTCGATTGCGGGGTAGCGCTCGGCCATAACATGAGGCTTCATCAGCAGGTTCACCCGCGTCGAAAGCCGACCGCTGAGGGCTGGGTTCAGCAGCACAAGTTTATCAACCAGCAGGGGGTGGCGCAGCGCCAGCGTTGTGGCGATCTGCCCGCCCATTGAGTGCCCCATCACTAATACGCTGCGGCCTTCTTCTTTGCCCGTGAGCGATTGGATAATTTGAGCGACCAGCTCGGCATACCCGGCAATGGTCGGTTTATCGGTTGGCGGTGGCGATTGCCCAAAGCCCGGCAGATCAATCGCAATGCAGCGGTAACGTTTGCTGAGGGCCGGCAGAATCGGCGCCCAAGTAAACGATGAGCTCGACCATCCATGAATAAGAATCGCAATTGGCCCGTTGGCTGGCCCAGCCTCTTGCACGTAAAGTACCTGCCCATTGATGGTGTATGTAGCCATGGCTGCTCCCCAACCGGTAAATAATGCCGCGTACGTATGCTTCTCGTAAGCAAGAACGTAAACGCGGCAAATTTTCGCATTGCTTCTTCTATTATGATCAAAACGTAACGTAATGGTGTCGTAGATACGGGTAAAAAATAGTAGCAATGTGAGAACTTTTTTAGCGCAACCGGGGAAGTGAAAATTTCAGGACGTTTGCTTACTGGTTTATTTGCCTGCGGCAGCACGGTACTCTTTCTTCTCTCTTGGTGTTTTTCTGCGCGGAGCGCAGAAAAACACCAAGAGAGAAGAATTTGCTTGCGTAAGCGAACGTCCTAAATTTATTACCTACGTCGAGCGGCAATTGCCTGCTGGTATAGCTCGGTGTAGCGCTGCGCCGAGCGCTCCCACGAATGGTCGGCGCTCATGGCTTGTAGCACTAACTGCCGCCAAATATCATGATAGCGGTATGTTTCGAGCGCGCGAATGAGTGTTGTGTACAGCGCCATAGCTTCGTAGGGTTGGAATGAGAATCCATTACCCAGGCCGCTCGCTGGCTCGTAATTGCGAACGGTATCGGCCAGGCCGCCGGTTTCGCGCACAATTGGTATGGTGCCATAGCGCAGTGCGATCATTTGCCCAAGGCCGCAGGGCTCGATACGCGAAGGCATCAGGAACATATCGGAGCCAGCATAGATTTTGTGGGCAAGCTCGGCATTGAAGGTGAGGACGGTTGCAACTTGGTGGGGGAAACGTGCGTGTAGCTCGTTCATGCGATCGTGATGGCGCTGGTCGCCGGTGCCCAGCACAATCAGCTGAACATCGTGATAGCGCAATAATGGCTCGGCGGCCTGTTCAATCAGGTCAAAACCTTTCATATCGGCCAGCCGCGAAATCACGCCAATTACTGCGGTAGATGGGCTCATGCGCAGCCCTGCTTCCTGCTGAAGCGCGAGCTTGCAGGTGAGCTTCTTTTCCAGGGTGGTGCTGGTGTACTGTGCGGCGATGTATGTGTCAGTTGCCGGGTTATACAGCTCGGTGTCGATGCCATTCAGCACCCCATACAGGCGATCGCGCCGGTCGCAGAGCAATGGGTCGAGGCCTTCGCCAAATTCGGGTGAAAGAATCTCGCTGGCATAAGTGGGGCTGACGGTGTTGATGATATCGGCGTAGTAGATGCCTCGTCCCATAAAATCCACCACGTCGTTCAGGTGGGGGATGTCGGGATGCGCGATAAAGCCATATTCATCGACTCCCGCAATCTCGAGCACACGATAGCCAAAAATGCCCTGGTAGGCGAGGTTGTGGATGGTGTATACACAGGCGGTGTTCGCATAGAACGGGTCGTGTTTGTAAATAGTTTTCAGCCAATTCGGCACAATTGCCGTATGCCAATCGTGGCAGTGAATGACATCGGGCTGCCAGTTCAGCTGCTTCATCCCTTCAAGGACGGCGCGACAGAAAAAAATGAAGCGGTCGGCATCGTCTTCATACATATAGATGCCTTCACGCTCATAATAATCTGCGTTATCGATCATGTACACCGGCAGATCGCCGCCAGAAGAAGAAATTTTCGCCTGTTTAATATGGGCAGGTATCGTGCGGTCGTCCATTGGTACCGGGTAGGGCGGCACCACTGTTTCAAGCTGAAAGCGAGCTGGGTCGATACGCCCATATCGCGGCATCGCCACACGGACATCGTGCCCCTGCGCCTTGAGCGCTTTGGGCAGCGCCCCTACCACGTCGGCCAGCCCGCCGGTTTTGGCAAAAGGCACCATTTCGGCGCTCATCACAAGAATATTCAGCGGCGCGATGCTCATACATCCTCATTGTGTGTTGGTGCCGGGCATATCGTGGCCCTGGGTGGCTGTGGTAATAGATTTAGGGCGTTCGCTTACGCAAGCAAATTCTTCTCTTTTTTGGTGTTTTTTGCGCGGAGCGCAAAAAACACCAAGAAAGAAGAAAGAGTACCGTGCTGCCGCAGGCAAATAAACGAGTAAGCGAAAGTCATAAGATTATAGGCTGTAGCCTTATAGCACAGTGTGCAGTTGGCGGCAATGGGCATGCATTCTGATGCCCGCGCTGTTTCCGTATGCGGGCGCAATGGTGGTGTAAATCATTATCAGGATGGGGTTGTTGCTGCCGCCTGTACCGATGCAAGGGCAGCCAGCGCGCGGCGGGCAACGTCGGCGGGTGGGCCGCTGGCATCAATAGTATAGAGCAGTCGTTCGGCCTGGTAAAAATCGAGCAGCGGCTGAGTCTGTTCGTGATACACAATCAAGCGTTGGCGTACTACCTCCGGGCGATCATCGTCGCGGGCCACCAGCTTACCACCGCGTTCCTGGCAGCGCACCATGCTGGCAAGATCATCGATGTGTACGGGAAATGGCTCGCCTGCGCCTTCGCAGATGCGCCGACCACTTAGCCGGTGTACTACTTCGTCATCGCCCACTTGTAGGGCCAGCACGCCGTGGAGCACTCGCCCAAAATCTGCGAGCATGCCAACTAACCCGCGGGCCTGGTGCAGCGTGCGCGGGTAACCATCGAGCAAAAAGCCTTGTGTGGGGTCTAATCCTTCAAGTGTCACGCGCATCAGCCGATCCATCAGCGTATCGGGCGCGAGGTTGCCTTGTGCAAGGTACGACATCACCTCACGGCCAATTGCGCTACGGGCTTTCATTTCGGCACGCAACCGCTGCCCGGTGGAAATACTGAGCAGCTTGCTTTCGTGAATAATCGCCTCGGCGATGGTACTTTTACCCGAGCCGGGCGGGCCAACCAGCACAATATTGAGCGGGTGTTGCTGCATAACAATTCTACCTGCTGTTCAAGCGAATTACTGTATTATACTCAATTCGCTTAGAAGGTGTATGTGTGCTAGTACGGCACACTAGCTGAACATTACCAGCCCGCAGCGGTGGACTTCGTGTGCTGATCTGTAGGATTGATGCTGCGCGTGCAATACACGAATAGACGCCACACCCTAGCGCGCAGACGCGTTTGCCCGTGATGGCCTTGTATGCTATACTACCGCACGGTGCGTTCCAACGCGCCGAATTCACACATCCCCTGATCATGGTATTCCTGCCGGCGGAACGCCGGTTTTGCTATGAGCCGAGGGGGATGGCGGAAACTCAATGTTTTTAAGGAGGATGGAACATCTATGACTCAGGGTACCCAACGGCTCGTTTCCATGAAGTCGCTACTGGAGTCCGGCGCGCACTTTGGCCACCAGACCAAGCGCTGGAATCCGAAGATGAAGTCCTACATCTTCACAGCGCGCAACGGCATTCACATTCTTGATCTCCAGAAGACGATTATTGGCCTGACGGCGGCTTACAACTTTGTGGTTGAAACCGTGGCCGCTGGCGGCAAGATTTTGTTCGTCGGCACCAAGAAGCAGGCGCAGGAAGCGATCGCCGAAGAAGCCGCCCGCGCCAACCAGTTTGCTATTACGCAGCGCTGGCTGGGTGGTACGCTCACTAACTTCGTTACCATTCGCAAGCGGCTGCGCTACCTGGCCGATCTCGAAGAGCAGCGCGAGCGCGGTGATTTTGCCCGGCTTACCAAAGCCGAGGGCGTGAAGCTGGGCGAAGAAATTGAGAAGCTGAACCGCGTTTTTGGCGGCATTAAGCGCATGGATCGCGTGCCCGGCGCGCTGTTCATTGTCGACCCGCATAAGGAAGACCTGGCGGTGAAAGAGGCGCGTAAAGTCGGCATCCCGATTGTAGCAATGGTCGATACCAACTGCGATCCGGATCTGATCGACTACGTCATTCCAACCAACGATGACGCGATTCGCAGCATTCGCCTGATCACCAGCAAGATCGCCGATGCCGCAATCGAGGGCGCGACCCGCCGCGAAAGCTCACAAGCCGACCAGATGCGCGGTGGCCGCTACGACCAGCCGCAGGCTATGGCGGAAGCCGAGAAATTTGACGAATCGGAAGAGGAGCCAGTCGCTTAATTTGCGCGGCACCCCCGCCCATCGGTAAGCTGAGGAAGATCGAAGGCGGCGGCATCCCAGTGCAGCCTTCGTTCTTCCCCTTTTTATGTATAGTATGCACCTGAGTGCTTGCGCCCAATGGCTGCGTGCCATTATGCTAGGCGCAGCCTCGTACCTGTAAGGAGACAACTGTGGCAGCTGTTACGGCGCAAATGGTAAAGGAACTACGCGAGCGCACCGGCGCGGGCGTGAAAGAGGCTAAAGATATCCTCGTGCAGACCGATGGCGATATGAAAAAGGCGATTGAGATTCTGCGCGAGCGGGGCTTGAAAGTAAGCGATAAGGTGCAAGGCCGTGAAGCCAACGAAGGCCGGATCGAGATTTATGTGCATCCTGGCTCGCGCATGGCGGCAATGGTCGAGCTCGATTGCGAGACCGACTTTGTGGCGCGCACCGAAGATTTTATTGCGCTGGCAAAAGATCTGGCCTTGCACATTGCCGCCACCAGCCCGCGCTACCTGAAGGCTGAAGATGTTCCGGCGGAAGTAATTGCCGAGAGCGGCGAGACGCCTGAAAAGTACTACGAGCAATATGTGCTTATGGCCCAGCCATTTGTGAAGGACGGCTCGCGTACTATCGAAGATAAAATCAAAGAAACCGTTGCAAAGGTGCGCGAGAACCTGATCGTTCGCCGGTTCGTGCGCTATGAGATTGGAGGATAGCCGGGCCGATGCGGGGTGGCAGTATGCCACCCCGCGTTTGCGTGGTATAACACTATGGCTGAGCCAAAGTATCACCGCATATTGCTCAAGCTCAGTGGCGAAGCGCTGACCGGTACGCATGGCGACCCGATTGCGCCAGAGGTGCTCGATTTCTATGCGCAGGAAATTCAAACAGTCCTCGAACATGGTGCTCAGGTAGCGGTTGTGCTCGGCGGTGGCAATATCTGGCGCGGCAACCGGGGCACGGCACGGCGCATGGATACGGCTCAATCGCACTACATGGGCATGCTCGCTACGATCATCAATGCGCTTGCGCTGCAAGATGCGCTCGAAAACCGTGGTGTATTTACCCGCGCCATGACGGCGATTAAGATGGATGAGGTGGCCGAGCCGTACATTCACCGCCGCGCCATCCGGCATCTTGAGAAAGGGCGGGTTATTATCCTGGCTGGTGGTACAGGCCGCCCCTTCTTTACTACCGACTCTGCCGCTGCATTGCGCGCTGCCGAAATTAAAGCCGAAGTAATCTTAATGGCGAAAAACGGCGTCGACGGGGTGTATACCGCCGATCCAAAGCGCGACCCCTCGGCCACACGCTTCGACTTTATTACGTATATGGATGCGCTGCAACGTGGCCTTGAGGTAATGGATCGCACGGCATTAACCTTCTGTATGGATAATAAGCTGCCGATCATCGTCTTCGATGCAATGCGGCAAGGGAATATCGGGCGCATAATCAATGGAGAAAAGGTCGGTACGTTAGTGTCCGACATTGCTGCTGCCTAAAGGAGCACGGCTATGATCAATGATGTGATACGTGATGCCGAAGGGCGAATGAAGAAGTCGATTGAAGCGTTACGCCAGCACCTCAGCACGATTCGTACTGGCCGCGCATCGCCAGCGCTGGTGGAACATATGCAGGTTGAAGCATGGGGTAGCACAATGCCGCTCAACCAGCTGGCTGGTATTACCACGCCCGATGCGCGCATGATCATGATCCAGCCCTACGATAAAACCACGCTTAAGGCGATTGAGAAGGCAATACAGAATTCCGACTTAGGCATTAACCCTTCGAATGATGGTGTGGTTATTCGTCTGGCGCTGCCCCCACTGACTGAAGAACGCCGCCGCACCTTGACGAAGCAGGTAAAAGGCCACGTCGAAGAAGGCAAAGTGGCCGTGCGTAACCTGCGGCGCGAGGCCGTTGACGCAATTAAAAAGCTTGAGCACGATAAGCAGATTTCTGAAAATGATCAGCGGCGGGCGCAGGAACGGCTGCAAGAGCTAACGGATCGCTATATCCGTGATCTCGAACAGATTGGTGTCGCCAAAGAAGCAGAGGTCATGGAAGTCTAAAAAATTGCAGATTGTGGCGTCCGATCTATCGCGCGCAAGCGCATATTTGGCATCGGTACGCTGCAATCTGCAATCGCTTTAGGGGGTATCATGAGGCCGGAGCAGCCAGCACAGCCGCGAAGCCCTTGCCATATTGCAATTATTATGGATGGCAATGGCCGCTGGGCAAAGCGGCGGGGTTTGCCGCGCCTGGCTGGTCATCGCGCCGGTGTCGAAAATATCCGCCGGATTTTGCGCGAGTGCACTGATCTCGGCGTGCAATACCTCACGATTTATGCCTTCTCCACCGAAAACTGGTCGCGCCCCTCGGCGGAAGTCGAAGGCTTAATGCGCATCTTTGGCGAATTCCTTGATCGCGAGACGCGCTCGCTTCATGCCGAGGGCGTGCGGATTCGCCACCTTGGCAGCATGAAGGGCGTATCGCCCGCGCTGCAGCGCAAAACCCAGGCTGCGCTTGAACTCACCCGCGAGAACCAGCGGATTAACCTGTGCGTGGCGTTCAACTATGGCGGGCGTGCCGACATTGTTGATGCAGTGCGCACCTTACTTGCTGAAGGTGTAGAGGCCGCAGCAGTAACCGAGCAGATGATTTCAGAGCGTCTTTCAACCAATGGTATCCCCGATCCCGATCTGATCATTCGCACCAGCGGCGAGTGGCGGCTTTCGAACTTTTTAATCTGGCAAGCCGCATATAGCGAATACTGGGTTACCCCTACTTTCTGGCCCGATTTTAGCCCTGAGCTGTTGCGCCAGGCGATCGATGAATATGGACAGCGCGAACGCCGCTTCGGCGGCCTCACCCAGAAATAAAAGCTCGTTGCGGCAGCGCGTTGCAAGTGCCCTTCTGTTACTACCGATCGTGATTGCGCTGGTGTGGTGGAACCTCTGGTCGGTGGTAGCGATAGTGCTAGCAGCTGCATTACTTGGCCTCTTCGAGCTGTATAGCGCGTTTGTGCAAGCTGGGCATCAGCCGCGGATTGCCTTCGGGTTAGCCACTGCGGCGCTCCTCATCATCGTCATGGCGCTGCAAGCTGCCCAGATCGTCGATCTGGTGGAACCGCTGATTACGTTTGCAATTATCGGTAGCCTGATTCTTGAGTTAACTCGCCATACCGAGCGCGGTGGTTTTGTATCGTGGGCGCTCACGCTCGCCGGGGCCTTCTATATTGCATGGTTGCTGGGGCATTTTGTGTTGTTGCGAGAGGTGGTTTCGCCAATAGGCCCCAACCTCTTCTCAATGCTTGGCCTGCCGCTCGAATCGGGGGCTGCCTGGATTTATTTTGTGCTGGCGATCACCTGGATTCAGGATACTGCCGCCTATTTTGTGGGTAAATACCTGGGTCGCTCGAAGATGGCACCGGTGCTTAGCCCCAAGAAAACCTGGGAAGGCGCGGCTGGCGGTTTAATTGGCTCGATCCTGGCGGCAATTGCCTTCGCTATGATCTTGGGCTTACCGCTTACCATCCTTCAGGCGGGCGTGCTTGGCCTGGTTGGTGGGGTTGCTGGCCCCCTTGGCGATTTAGCCGAATCGATGATTAAGCGCCAGGTTGGATTGAAGGATGCAGGCAACCTCATTCCGGGGCATGGCGGGCTACTCGACCGGGCAGATAGCTTACTTTTTACCGGGCCAGTACTGTATTATTTGATTAAGCTGCTGCTGATTTAGCCACGTCTACACACGAGTATCTTGTTGACTGAAGGGCTGGTGTAATAACGCACCAGCCTTTGGTTTTTGGCTTTGTAATGCCATAATATGCGAATATTTCGCAAAAGAAAGCAGTAGTTTCTCTGGCCGATTCTGTTGACAGAGCCATTTTGACAAGGTACACTTATTCGCAATACGGCTGCCGATACCGCCGATGCCTGGTATGGAATACGTGAAGTTGCAGCCGTTGCTTCGCCAGGAGCGCATAATTGGCGTGGTCGTTTGCCATAACCCTATAGTGGTGTACCGAGGAGATGAACGTTGGAGAATTTGCCAATCCCGAGTGGGTTAGTCACATTGGTTGCGTTTTTTGTGATGCTGGGCCTGTTGGTGTTGGTACACGAGCTCGGCCACTTTTTAACCGCAATCTGGCTTGGTATTAAGGTCGATGAGTTTGGGCTCGGCTACCCGCCGCGCGCCGCGACCCTCTTCGAGCGTAATGGCGTAAAATATACGCTGAACTGGCTGCCGATTGGTGGATTTGTGCGCTTCGGCGGCGAGGGCGAAACACTGTATGGGGTCGGTAGCCTGGCGCAGGCGGCCCCATGGAAGAAGATTTTAGTGCTTATCGCAGGTCCGCTCATGAACCTGCTCCTGGCTTTTCTTATTTTTAGTGCGCTCTTTGCGGTGCGCGGTGTGCCGCACGATGCCGATGGCGTGCGCATTGACCGGGTGTTTGCTGGTACGCCCGCCGCTACGGCAGGCATACAACCTGGCGATATTATTGTTGGGATAGATCAACAGAACGTTGGGAAAAATATTGATGTAATCAAGCAGCTGGCCCAAAGTAGTATTGGCCGCACACTGCCGGTTGTAGTCCAGCGCGATGATCAGACCCTACAGCTACAAATAACACCCGGCCCCTGGACTGATGAGCAGGGTGTACAGCATCCTAGTGGCTTCGGCTTTTCGTATGGCCCAAACACCGTGTTGGCAGCGGCCAGCTTGCCCGAAGCCTTTAGCTACGGCTTCAAATATACGTGGCAGGTGCTGGCGCGCTTTCTTTCCGGGTTAGGCCAGATGATTGGCGGGCTGATTGGGTTGAACCCAGCACCGCCTGGCGGCGTAACCGGCGTAGTTGGCATTGCACGCGGCACTGGTGAGGTGATTCAGCGCGATGGTTTGCTAGGGTTCTGGCAATGGACTGCATTCATCAGCTTAAATTTGTTCCTGGTGAACTTACTGCCTATCCCTGCGCTCGACGGCAGCCATATCATGTTCTCGCTGATTGAGCTGGTACGGCGCGGTAAGAAGATTCCACCCGAGAAAGAGGCTATGGTACATGCCGTTGGCTTCATGATGTTGATGGGCCTGATGGTGATTATTACCGTGTCGGATGTGGCGAACTGGATTGGTGGTACACCGGTGCTTGGCGGGCAGTAAGCGCACCACCGCTGATGTGATTTGTTTTGGCGATAGGTTGGCCGTTGCGGCAGAATTGTGGTACAGTAACGGGTACACGGATTGGGCAATCAGCGTCTGCCAACGATTCGCGCGAGCGAAATTGGCGAATATGTATACTGCGCGCGAGCCTGGTGGTTGCGGCGTGTGTTAGGCTGGGAGCCAGCTGGCCGTGAGCGCCGTGAGTTTGGTACGGTATTACATCGGCGGCACGGGCGTGCAGTAGCTGGCAGCAGCGCCTTACTGCTGCTTGCGGCGTTGCTGCTAGTAGCGGCGCTGGTACTGATGCTGGTGGTGCGTTAATGGGCATCACTCTAGGGCTGGCGCTACTATTGCTGGCAGTGTTGTTGGGTTTGTGGGCAGTGCGCCTGCGCCGTGCAACTGGGCTGCCATGGGTACCCGTCACTTACCGTGATACAGACGGGTATGCGCTAGAAAAGCCGCTGGTTGCACGCCGCCTGGGCCTGGTGGGCAAGCCCGATTATTTGGTGACAATCCGCGGGCATACCGTGCCGGTTGAGGTAAAACCAGGCCGCCGCGCAGCACGGCCCTATGAGTCAGATCTCATGCAGCTGGCCGCGTATTGTGTGCTGGTTGAAGAGACCAGCGGCGCCGCTCCGCCCTATGGGTTGCTGCGCTACGCTGAGCGCACATTTCGGCTCGATTATACCGAGCGCTTGCGCGATGAGGTGCTAAACCTGATCGACGAAATGCGCGTGGCGCTGGCCGATATTGATTGTGAGCGGAGCCACGACGACGTTCGCCGCTGCACAGGATGCGGCTTCTTCGAGCAATGCGACCAGGCGCTCGAATCTCTAGAGTGAGAGTTGCGCATCTATGGAGCAACGGCCCGAGTCGGTTTCGCCAGCGGTGTTGATAACTCGCGCGGCGGTGATACACCAGATCGAAGCATGCCTGGCCGGGGCCTTGAGCGATAAAGCACTGGCGGCATGGGCGTTCGATCGCTTTTATGCCGAAGAGCTAGGTGCCGAACAGTATGAGGCAGGCGCAGCGGAAACGATTAGCGAAGTTCTCGATACCCTGATGTTTGGTGATACTCCAAGTTTTCGGCTGGATCAGGAGGCACTGCGCGAGTTGATTGCGCAGCTGCAAGCGGTATGAAGATTATCCAACACCCACGTATGCGCGATATCGTCATTGGTGACGAAGTGTATTCGTATGAGCACCGGCTGTTTGCGCGGGTAGAAGAGGTATTTCCAGCCGCCGTGTGCGTGAAAGTTGCATTTTTAAGCTTTCGCCAGCGGGTTGAAATGCTGATTGCCCCACAGCTCTGGCGCGCCGATGATATTGAAAACCTGAGTGTCTGCCGCTACTGTGGTGGGCGCGAGCAGTTAGCAACCACCGCGCAAACGGGTATTCCATTACGGGTGTGCGAGCGCTGCGGTATGGTTCCACCCGAGCAATATATGCACGAGCTTGGCTCGCGGCAATAAGAAATATACCTTCCCAATCATACAGTTTGTGTGATGGCCGCGCAGCTAGCAGCCATCACATTTCTTTTTTTCGGGTGACCGAGCGGGGTATTATTCCTGGTTAATCACTGGTCGCCGGAAGATTTTTCCATCGGCAAACGCCTGGCCTTCAACTAAAAACTGGACGCCGCTGACGGTTTTGAGCGTTGTGAGCGACTCGACCACCGTGCGCATTGCCGCATTGAGGTCGGCGGCCTCGGCAAACGGCTGGGTAAAATCAACCAGCACCACATCGCCATTAAGCTTGATACCGCGTAACTGTGTTTCTGCTGGAATAACCCGCCGCACAATGCCGTCGTACACGCCTGGGCCTTCCAGCAGGACGCGGATAGTTGCCTCGGCAGTTTGCTTGGTTTTGGGTACCATACGAATAATGCGAATATCGTAGCCGCTGCTGGCTGAAGGGAAGTAGAGCGGCAGAAATTCGGTGGCGCGATAATCGACCGCTAGCTTTTGCGGGTTGAGTGGGTTGAGCACTGGCCGCGCGCGCGCCTCGCCCAGGTTTGCGCCGTTCACCTGTACCTGCACGCTGCTAATGCTGGGGAATTCGGTCAGTGTAAATAGAATTGACTCAACGCCACCAGGGTCGCGATCAAAATTGACGATCGCGCGGTTGCCCTCAATGCGCAGGTCGAGCAGATTGGCCTCGCTGCTCACCATCCGGCCTAGCCCATTGCGCGGCCCGGCGATAAGCTCGCTAATTGCGGCGGCGGCGATCCGGTTGTCAGTGACGCGCGTGTTCCGGCGTACCGGTACTAGCAAGCTGCCAGTCGGGTCGGTGAAGTAGAGCGTGACTGGCTTGATACTCACGTTTGCAGGGGCAGCGGTGGGCAGCGGTGGTACGGCAGTCGGTGGCACCGCGGTTGGCGGCTTCGGCGCAGCGGTGGGCTTAACCACCGCGGTTGGCTGTGGCTTCGGCGCAGCGGTAGGCTTAACCACCGCCGTTGGCTTTGGTGCCGTGCTTGCGGTTGCGCTGGCTACAGGCGCGCGCGTTGGCGGGGCCGTTGGCTGGTCGGTGGGCAGGCTGGTGGGCTGCAGAATAATCGGCACCTTGGTTGGCTCATCGGTGGCGGTGGGCGGCGGCGCACTCGTTGGCAGATCGGTCGGCGTTGGCAGATCGCCGGTTGGGAGCGCCGTAGGTACCGATGTTGATGCTGGCGCGCTACTGGTTGCGATGCCTGCTACTTGCGTTGCGGGCAGATCGCCGCCGGGCAGTGCGGTGCGGTTCAACAGTGTTTGCAGCCCTACAAATAGGTAAATGCCAATAATTGCGGCAAGCATGCCGAGCATCAGCGTATATACTAGCCGGTCGCGGGGGGGCAAACTGCTATACCAGCCGCGCATACCGCCTGGTGTGCTCACTGGTGCCAGGGGCACAGTTGGCTCAGTCGTTGAAGGGACGGTTAAACCCATGTATAATGGGCATTGCACATGGCCCGACGATAGGCAGTACGTCGCCTGATCAACGGGTATATCGGTCGGCTCGCCATTGATATAACAGCGATGTTCGGCGGTTGGTGAGGCGAAACGAATCGCTCGATTTTGCTTCAAACCCAGGTATGGGCAGTGTCCAGTTGACTCGGCCATAATCGTACAGGCCTCCATGGTGCTGTGGTACGATGCTCTACCATAATTATACGTTGTCGGCTTCGCCGATCGCAAAGCCCCACGATTACTGAAAGTTAACAGCTATGCGCGTTTTGATCGTTTCAGATATTCACTCGAATTACACAGCGCTCGATACGGTGCTGGCCGTTGCTGGCGAGTACGATCAGCTTTGGAATTTGGGCGATACCATTGGCTATGGCCCGCGCCCAAATGAGTGTGTGCTGGCAATGCGGGCACGCGCCGACCTGATGCTGAGCGGAAACCACGACCTGGCATGCCTGGGCAAGATCGACCTGAGTGATTTCAACCCCGATGCACGCACCGCCAATATCTGGAATGGCAAGCAGCTCGCCGACGAAAATCGTACCGCGCTCGATACGCTGTCGCCGCAATTAACCGTTGACGAGCGTTTTATGCTGGCGCATGGCAGCCCACGCGAGCCGGTGTGGGAATATTTGCTGTCGCGCGTTCAGGCCGAAGATAATTTCGAGCTGTTTACGCAGCAGGTATGCTTTATTGGCCACTCGCATGTGCCGCTCATTGTGCGCCTGTTCCCCAGCGGCGAGTGCGAAGAGCCGATGCTGGCCGACGACGACCTGCTGGTTGACCTTGAGCCAGGTTGCCGTTATTTCTTTAACCCTGGCAGCGTGGGCCAGCCACGCAATCAGGATCCGCGCGCCGCCTACATGATTCTCGATACCGAGGCCAACACGGTACTATTTAAGCGCGTAGAGTACGATATTGCGCAAACGCAACGGCAAATGCGCGAGGCGCGCTTGCCCCCAGCACTCATTCGCCGCCTAGAATATGGCATGTAAGCGCGCCTCGCCAATGCGAATGCTTCACTAACAACAACGCGATTGTGGCCTAAATTTGCGTGCGCCGCTGCTGCCCACAGCTGATGTGCGGCTGATACACGAGTGAACCTATGACAAGTATTGAAACCGACTATCAGAAGCAGCACCCTGGCTCGGCGGCACGCTATGCCCGCGCGCTTACCATGTTCCCCAACGGGGTAACCCACGATGGGCGTTTCGTCGAACCCTTCCCGCTCTATGTTGCGCGCAGCAATGGCGCGTATAAATGGGATGTTGATGGGAACCGCCTGATCGACTATGTGACCGGCCATGGCGCGCTGCTGCTCGGCCACGCGCACCCGGCGCTGGTAGCTGCAGTAGCCGAGCAAATGGCGCGCGGCACGCATTATGGTGCCGAGCACGAGCTTGAAATGCGCTGGGCCGAGCTGGTGATGCAGCTGTTCCCGAGCATCGAGCGGCTGCGCTTTACCGCCTCGGGCACCGAAGCGACGATGCTGGCGCTGCGCCTGGCGCGGGCCTACACCGGGCGTACCACGGTGCTGCGGCTCTCTGGGCATTACCACGGCTGGCACGATCTGCTCACGCGCGATGCTGCTGCCGATGCGAACCCGCCCGGCGTGCCCGCGGGCTTGCTCCACGCAACCGAAGTATTGCCCGCCGACATAGAGCAGATCGAGCGCGTCCTGGCGCAGCGCAACGATATTGCCGCCATCATCCTCGAACCAACCGGCGCATCGTATGGCGCGGTGCCGATCGCCACCGAGTTTCTGCACGCGCTGCGCCAGCTGGCTGATACATACCAGGTGGTGCTCATCTTCGATGAAGTTGTGACTGGCTTTCGGGTCCTGCCGGGCGGCGTGCAGCAGCGCGCAAGTGTGCATGCCGACCTGACAACACTGGCGAAAGTGCTGGCGGGCGGTTTGCCGGGTGGCGCGGTTGGCGGGCGGGTCGACATTATGCAATACCTGGCATTTGGCGATGCTGCCTGGAATCGCGAGCATAAAATTCGGCATAACGGTACATTTAATGCCAACCCGCTCTCAGCGGCGGCAGGCGTGACAATGCTAGAGCATGTGGCCGATGGCGCGTCGTGTGCCCATGCCACTGCCCTGTGCGAGCGCCTGGTGGCTGGCATGAACGCCGAGCTGCGCACGCGCGAGCTTGCGGGCTGGGCCGTGTACAGCGATGCCTCAATATTTCACCTGCTGGTAGGGAGCCAGGTGGAATTTGCGCCGGGCGAGCTTCCTGCGAGCGTACCGGTGGCTGAGCTAAAAAGCGGCGGCGATGCACGGCTGTTGCGCGCAGTGCGATTAGGCATGAATAACCACGGGGTTGATCTGATGCGCGGGCGTAGCGGCTTCCTTTCGGCAGCGCATACCGAGGCCGATGTCGTGGCGACAGTGGCCGCATTTGCTGCCACGCTCGATGAGCTTGAAGCATGAACGTTTCCCTCCTGGCAGTGCCATATAACCTCGACCAGCTGCGCGTGGGCATGGGGCAGGCACCCGCAGCGCTGCTGCAGGCTGGCTTAGCCGAACAGCTTGCCGCACAGGGCCACGCTACGCTCCTGGAAACGGTTTCCATCCCGGCTTCCGACATGCCGCGTGAGGAATGCATTGGGCGTATACAGGCGGCGCTGGCGGTCGTGGTCACGCAGGCCCGTGCCGCCGGGCGCTTCCCGCTGGTGCTGGGTGGCGATTGCCTGGTAGCGCTTGGCACACTTGCGGGGCTAGCGCGGCCAGCCGATACGGGCATTGTGTGGATTGATGCCCACGGCGATTTCAATACGCCCGCGATTTCGATCAGCGGCTACTTGGGTGGTATGCCGCTCGCCTGTGCGGTGGGGCATGGGTTGGAAGCGCTGCGCGACGCCTGCGGCCTGATGCCAATTGCCGAGCAGCATGTGGCACTTGTTGGCGTGCGCGATCTCGATCCGCTTGAAGCACAGGCGCTTGAGCGCTCGGCCGTAACAGTCGTGCCTACGCAGGGTGTTATTGACCATAGCCCGAAGCTGGATGCCATACTAACATCCCTGGCAGCGCTGCCACAGATCTACCTGCATATCGATATCGATGTGCTCGACATGGCCGAAGCGCCGGGTGTCGATTTCCCCACTTCCCATGGGCTGCATATTGAGCAGTTACTGTGGCTCGTGCAGCAGGTAGCGGCGCAGGGGAAGCTTGCGGCGCTGGCGCTTACCGCCGTAAACCCGACGAAAGATAGCGGCGGGCGCACTGTGCAGGCGGCATTACAGGTTATTAGCGCCGCGCTTGGCTAAGGCTGCACGGCAGGAACGATGCTTATGCGCGTCATTACCGGTTCGGCCAAGGGCCATCGCCTGAAGGCCCCCAAAGGCATGACAACGCGGCCCATGCTCGATCGCGTTAAAGAAGCGCTGTTCTCCGTGCTCGAAGGCTATGGCCCGATCCGCGGGCGCGTGCTTGATCTCTATGCAGGCACCGGCTCACTTGGGATCGAATGCCTCTCGCGCGGGGCCAGCTGGGCCGATTTTGTTGAAATGCGCGCCCATGTCGGCGCGATCATTCGCGAAAACTTGGCACATACACATTTCAGCGAGCAGGCGCATGTGCATGTAATACCTGTCGGGCGCTTTCTGGCTACCGCTCATCCTCCCGCGAAATATGATATAATCGTGATGGATCCGCCATATGCCGACCCTGCTATTGAAGACACGATCCGCACTGTGAACGCCTCGGGGCTGCTTGCCGATGATGGGTTGCTGATCGTTGGGCATTCGCCGCGCGTAGTATTAGCCGATCAGTATGGCTCCCTTCGTCGCCGTAAGTTCCGCCGTCTAGGCGATTCCTGCTTCTCGATCTATGAACTAGCCGCAGAACCTGATGCGCCCGAAGAGCAAGCGGCAGCCGAAGCCTAGCCGCCTACGCTCTGCGCCTGCGACGCTGCAAAGGAGCAATGTGTGACGATAGCCGTATACCCTGGCAGCTTCGACCCAATTACAAATGGGCATCTCGATATAGTAACCCGGGCGGCGCGCCTGTTCGATACCGTGATCATGGCGGTGTTCGATCGGCCAAATAAGAACTTGCTGTTTAGCACCGACGAGCGAATTAGTATGGTGAAGGAGGCCACCCGCCACCTACCGCGCGTCAAAGTCGATACCTATTCTGCGCTGACAGTCGCCTATGTACGTGAAATTGGCGCATCGGTGATTGTGCGTGGCCTGCGCGATCCACGCGACTTCGACCATGAATTTCAGATGGCGCAGATTAACAACACCCTTGCGCCCGAAATCGATGTCGTGCTGTTTATGGCAGCCCACCAGTACACGTTCTTTAGCTCCAGCACCGTGCGTGAGATTGCCTCACTTGGTGGCGATGTATCGTGGCTGGTGCCGGGGCATGTGGTTAGCGCGCTCAAACGTGCATACCAGGATAAGGTAATGTAACCGCTTGTGGCGCTGTTGTCTTCTATTTTGCTCTATTTTGCTCTGGTAAGGGGGTGAGCGGCTATCGAGCTAGATCAACTGATTGACGAATTAGAAGATGCGCTGGCAGAAGGCCGCCGCGTGTTTTTCAGTGGCCGCCTCCTGGTCGATGAAGAGCGCATCCTCGATATTATTGACCGTATGCGTGTGGCAGTGCCTGACGAACTAAAGCAGGCTCGCCGGGTGATCGCCGAGCAGGAGCGCCTGATTGGTGAGGCCCAAGCGCATGTGCGCCAGGCGATGGAAGATGATGGGCTGCTGGCAGCGATTGATGCCGAGCGCCAACGTCTGCTCGATCTGGCAGAGCGCGATGCTGAGGCTACCCGTAAAGGTGCCGACGATTACGCGCGTGAGGTATTAGAAGAGCTAGAAGAGCGGTTGACTCGGCAGCTAGCAAATGTGCAAAATGGCTTGCGCACGCTGAATGAGTTACCTAATACCGAGGCACAGTAGCAGTTCATTCGCCCACCCTGGCAGCGCTCGCCTTGTTCGATAATGCGCAGGTTGCGTTGCTACGCGCCCGCCGCTGAGCCGCGTGCTGCTGGCGTTTGTGGCTTGACAGCGCGGCGCGGCTCGCCTATAATGCAGCTTCTGTGAGTGCGCAGGAGCGTACTATTACCATGCACCTAGACAAACAAATGACTGACTTAAAGTTCAATGTCGCTCAGTTACTCCGTGAGGAAGTTGGCGCGCGGCGCAATTATACCTTCAGCGAAAACGCCCTTCCGCTGGATGATGAGATGATATTGCGACAGCTCGAAGGCAAGGTGCGCTTTACGCGTACTGTTACCGGCGTGCTGGCCGACGCCGATGCTCAGGGCGTCGTCGAGCTGCCCTGCATCCGCTGTCTGAACCCTGCTCATCAGCGCGTTAGTATCCACTTTCAGGATGAATTCCACTCGCGCATTGAAGTGAATACTGGTATGCCACTGCCCAAACCTAGCGAAGACGATCCGTTCTTCATCGACGAGAGCCATCTGGTTGATCTGGGTGAGGCATTGCGCGAGTATGCACTGATTGAGCTGCCGATGCAGCCGCTTTGCCGCCCTGATTGTAAGGGGCTGTGCCCAAATTGCGGTGCCGACCGTAACCTGGGCGAGTGTGGCTGTGTTAACGATGAGACGGATGGCCGCTTTGCGGTGCTTAAAAACTTATTGAACGAGTAAATACAACCAGGCTATATGCGTGTGGCGCGCCACACCTATTGTCATATGTCTGCGACTAAGTAACCAGGAAAGGATCTAAACATACTATTATGGGTGCCGTACCAAAGTCGAAAGTTTCGCGCCACCGCCGTGGCAACCGCCGCCAGCACCAGCGCCTCGATGCGCCATCGCTGGTGCTGTGCCCGCAGTGTAACCAGTTGATGCGCTCGCACTATGTCTGCAAGAATTGCGGCAGCTACCGTGGGCGCCAGGTAATCGAGCAGCGCGGCCAGACCGAGAACGAATAGCGTGAGGCCAGGTGCTTCGCCTATGGCGCGAGATGGTGGGTGAACGATGACACGCGTATGTTCATCATTCATCCACCATCTTTTGTTATCTAAGGGGCGACTATGTCCAAATATGCTGCAATAACCGGGTGGGGCATGGCCGTGCCCGAACGGGTGCTGACCAATGCCGACCTGGAGCGTATGGTTGATACGACCGATGAAAAGATTGTAGCGCTGACTGGTATCCACGAGCGGCGGGTCGTTGGCCTCGGCGAAAGCACTTCGACACTGGCCGCCGAGGCTGGCCGCCGGGCGCTAGCGTGTGCCGGGCTTGCCCCCGAAGCGATTGACCTGGTGGTATTAGCAACATGCACCCCCGATCGCCCCTTCCCCGCAACGGCCTGTACCGTGCAAGCCCGGCTGAATATTCCGCGCGCGGCGGCATTCGATATCGCCGCAGCCTGTAGCGGGTTTGTGTATGGGCTATCGGTGGCTACCAGCATGATTCGCAGCGGCGCGGCCCGTAATGTGCTGTTTATTGCTGCCGATGTGTTTACCCACTACATTAACTGGAACGACCGTAATACCTGCGTCCTGTTTGGCGATGGCGCGGGTGCAGTCGTGCTTCAGCCGAGCGATGAGCCATACGGCCAGCTTTCCAGCGTGATGGGCGCGGCGGGTAAAGACGAAGACCTGATGGCGGTAGATGTGGGTGGCACGCGTATGCCTGCCACGCCTGAGCTGCTAGAGCAAGGCCGCCAGTATGTCTATATGAACGGGCGCGAGATCTTCAAGCTGGCGGTGCGCGGCATGGGCGATTCTTCCCTTCAAGCGCTGGCCGAGGCCGGGCTGAGTAAAGACGATATTGCGCTGGTTGTGCCGCACCAGGCCAACTTACGTATTATCGATGCTACGGCCAAACGGCTAGAAATGCCAATGGAGCGCGTGTTCGTGAATCTCGACCGCTATGGCAATACCTCAGCTGGCACCATCCCAATCGCGCTCACTGAAGCAGCCGAGCAGGGCCGGTTAAAACCAGGCGATTATGTGCTGCTTACCGCGTTCGGTGGCGGGCTGACTTGGGCCTCGTCAGTTATTCGCTGGGGTCATCCTTAGAAATAGCAGTATGTGTGGTGTATGCGATGGCAAGGTGCGAGCATTTGTTCATCTTGCCATCTTGTTATTTTGCCGAGCAGGAGCATAGAATTGAGCAGCGCATTCATTTTTCCCGGCCAGGGCTCGCAGCATGTGGGCATGGGCCATGATTTGTACACATCATCGGCGGCGGCGCGGGCGGTGTTCGAGCAAGCCGATGCGGCGCTTGGCTTCGGCCTAACGCACCTATGCTTCGAAGGGCCAGAAACACAGCTCACTGCTACCGAGAATGCTCAGCCTGCACTGCTCGCAACCAGCGCCGCGCTGCTGGCTGCCTTGCGCGAAGGCGGGTACACTGCTGAACCAACCTTAGTAGCGGGTCATAGCCTGGGTGAATATTCGGCGCTGGTGGCTGCCGAGGCGCTGGATGTCGCTACCGCGCTGCGCCTGGTGCGGCGGCGAGGCGAGCTAATGGCTGCAACCCATCAGGGCGGGATGGCGGCGATTATTGGGATCGATGAGGAAGCGCTGGAAGCGGTATGTGCCGAGGCATCGGGCGCGGGCGCGCCGGTGGTGATTGCCAACTACAATTCGCCCGGCCAGCTAGTGATTAGTGGTGCGAGCGCCGCAATCGAACGCGCGAATGCGTTAGCAAAGGCGCATGGTGCAAAACGTGCGCTGCCTTTGAAAGTCAGTGCGGCATTTCATTCACCGCTCATGCAAGCCGCTGCCGACGCTCTGGCACTCGCAATTGCCGATGCCGAAGTATCCGACGCACGCCTGCCGGTCGTATCAAATGTTTCAGCCATGCCCATCCGCAGCGCCACCGACATTCGTGCTGAGTTGGTAGCGCAGGTGACCTCGCCAGTGCGCTGGATTGCTTCGGTGCATGCGATGATTGATGCCGGGGTTGATACCTTTGTGGAGATTGGCCCTGGCACGGTGCTCACCGGTCTGATCAAGCGGATTGCGCCCGAAGCGCGGCTGGTAAATATTAGCGATGCAGCCAGCTTGCACGCGTTCTTAGGCCATTCATAGCAGTAGTATGAGCGACTTTGCCGAACAAGTAGCGGTTGTTACGGGAGGCTCGCGCGGTATCGGCGCAGCAATTGTATGCAAGTTGGCTGCGCAGGGTGTACGTGTGCTACTGGGCTACCATACCCGTCTTGACGCAGCCGAAGCGCTCGCGGTAGCGTGCGCGCCCGGCACAGTTGTGCCCCAACAGTGCGATGTACGTGTGCGCGAATCGGCGGAAGCGCTGGTAGCGCAGGCGCTTGAGCGCTGGGGGCAGCTCGATATCCTGGTCAATTGCGCTGGTAGCATTGCGTATGCGCCGTTCAGTCAAATCGAAACGGCGCAGTGGCGCGATATGCTCGCAACCAACCTCGAAGGGGTATATCATACCTGCAAAGCGGCACTGCGCCCAATGATGCGGCGGCGGTACGGGCGCATCGTGAATGTGAGCGCGCTCCATGGCATCGGCGGCGGCCCCGGCCAGGCCGATTACTCGGCGGCGACCGGCGGCGTGCTGGGGCTAACGCGGGCGTTGGCGCGCGAGGCCGCTGCGTGGGATATTACTGTCAACGCCGTCGCCCCGGGCCTGATCGATACTGATATGCTGGGAGTGTTGCCGCCCGAGGATCGCGCATGGGGTGAACGCATCATCGCGCTGCGGCGGGCTGGACGTCCCGAAGAAGTTGCGGCGGCGGCGTTTTTCCTTGCCTCGCCAGCGGCGTCATATATCACCGGGCAAACGCTGGCGGTTGATGGCGGCTGGCGAATGACTTGAGCCAGGCAACGAAAAACGCCAGCCCAAACATTGGGCTAGCGATCTTCGCAAAACTACGATATTTACAACCACAAATGCGATACCTCAGAGAACATCGCTCCCCGATCGTTCACAGCCGTTCTACCCTATAGCGGTCTACGCGTTGCTCTGCGCTCGGTCTATTGCCGTGCCAGCTTTTACGCTTAGGCAATGCCCTCCTATCTCTGTGGCTACAAGCATACAGCTTCCACAGTGAGAGCTTGCTACAAAGAACCCCGTTTGGGCTTACACAGCATCCGCCTACTCATCAGTAGCACGGCGCTTGCTCGTCAGGCTCCCTGGCACCTCCCCTGGAGGTATACCATTTCTTCTGACGTACGGTCGGCCCCCGTCATCGTGACACCGGTGGGAGTGCGCCGCTTGCCTAGTCCAGGGTCGTCGTCGGGCTGTTTATGTACGGGTTGTGGTGCGATGTTCTCGTGAGGCTTCGCATGCATATTACGCCCGCCCTGTGTCTGAGTCAAGCGTTCTTTTATCGAAAATTAACGATTAACCAGCTGTGCATTGCGGGCCTAATCAGCAGATCAGCGATTATAATCGCATGAAATTTTCGCCTACGACAGTGGATAGTGGCAATGGTTTGCCTGCAGCTAACGGTAACAGCCCCACCAGCCCTGGTTGCCCTCGTACCAAGCTTTGGCAGTAGCGAAAATCTGCGCCCGCGCGTCAAGGATCGACTGGTCGCGGTAAGGGTTCCAGTCGCCTGCCCAGGTGGCGGGGCTATATTGAAACAGACCATAGTATTCGCCCGCAACCGCATTGGCGCGGCCCGATGATTCGCACAGCATCACTGCCCACATCTGGTCGAGCGCTTCGCTATAGGGGTAGAGGGTGCGCGCTTCTTGCATCCACGCGCGGTATTGTTCGAGCGGGCTGGCCGGAGTGGTGGCGATCTGCGTCGCCGATGGAGCTGGTGAGGTTGGGCTGGGCAGCGGCGTAGCAGCCAGGGAGTAGCTGACCGGCGCAGCCGAGAGTGTGGCCGCAAGCCGTACATAGGCAGTTGGCAGCTCGGTATGGGCCGATGGCGTGGGCGTGCAGGCTACCAGCACCCAGCCGCACAGCACCGGGATGAGCAGATTGCGCACGGGTGTACCTCGTCAATCGGCCAGCACGCGCTGGGCTACGGCGCGGCCCGAGAGTAGCACGAGCGGAATTCCGCCGCCGGGATGCGTTCCACCACCCACGAAATAGAGCTGGCGGAGTGTGCGGGCACGCAGTGGCGGGCGTAAGAACGCGGTAAATGGGTGATTCGATGCCAGGCCGTAAATCGCGCCGCCAATGGCATTATAGCGTGTTTGCAGGTCGTCGGGGGTGATGATGCGCTCGTAGGTAATATGCTGCTCAAGCCCGGCCAGGCCCATGCGTTCGAGCTTGCGCACCACTGTATCTCGGTAGCCGGCGGCCTCGCGCTCCCAGTTTGTGCGTGGGCTGAGCGCGGGCGCATTGACCAGCACAAACAGATTGGAATGCCCCGGCGGTGCGTGCTGCGGGTCGGTGACTGCGGTAGTGCACACATACACAGTCGGGTCGGGCGCAGGCACCTTGCGATCGAAAATCGCCGCGAACTCGCCCGGGTAATCGTGCGCGAAGAAGATATTATGGTGGGCTAGCTGCGGGTAAATGCGATCGACGCCGAGCAGCAGAATAAAGCCGCTGCACGAAGGTTCGAGCCGCGCGAGCCGGGCGGCTATACGCGATTCGCCAGGAATTAGCTGTTCGTAGGTATAGCGCGGGTCGGCATTCACCACTACCCTGCTGGCGGCGATCGTTTCGCCACCTGCCAGCACCACGCCGCGCGCTGCGCCATCGCGTACCATAATTCGCGCAACCGGGCTGCTGGTGCGGATTTCGACACCGAGCCGCTGCGCCAGCCCTACCAGCGCATGCGCCAGCGTGTACATACCGCCGCGTAGGTACCAGCCGCCCTCGGCCAGCTCCACATATGCAATCAGGTTGAAGGTTGCGGGCGCGCGATAGGGCGATGAGCCGTTATAGGTGGCATAGCGGTTGAACACCTGGCGCAGGTAAGGGCTATGAAAGAATGCGCGTACCGCCTGATCAACCGTGCGTAGTGGGTCGATCTTCCAGCTGTCGCGCAACAGCGCCGGGGTGGCGAAATCGCGCAGCCCATCGAAGGGGTTGAGCAAAAACGGCTCGGCCACCGCGTTATAGATGCGCGCGGTGTATGCCATAAACCGCAGGAATCCATCGACATCGCGCGTATCGAGCCGCCCGATTTGTTCAAGCAACAGCGGCAGAGTTTGCGATGCGTCGAAGCGCATGCCATCGGGCCAGGTGTAGCGGCATGTCGGCTCGACGGGAATGAGCTCAAGTGAATCCTCAAGGTGCGCGCCAGCAGTGGCGAAGAGCTCGCGTAGCGCCCAGGGCATGGTTAGCAGCGAAGGGCCGGTGTCGAAGGTGTAGCCGCACTCGGACACAATGTTGAGTTTGCCGCCTACACGTTCATTTTTTTCGAGCAGCAGCACGCGCCGCCCGGCCCGCGCCAGATGAATGGCGGTTGCCAGACCACCGAGGCCGCCGCCAATAATAATGATTGGTTGTTCCACACGTTTACTCGATAACAAGGATATTGAGCGACTACCAACCACCGACAATCGACAACCGGGGAGGCGCGTCGGCAGTCCCAGGATTGGACTTCAGTCACGATTACGATGCGGGCGTTGGCATCACCGGCGGTGGTGTTTGCCCGGTTGCTAGCAGCCGGATCGCGCTGGCAAGCTGCGAGTCGGCGCAGACGGTGGCGCCCTGCGCGGGCTGCCGCCCGCTCACACACGGCACGGCATCGTCGGCGGTTTCGGTGTAGGGCACCACATATTGTGGCGTAATGCCAATGCCATGAATTTCGCTTTTATTGGGCGTCAGCCAGTGCGCCACCGTAACGCGCGCGTTCCCGCCATCGCTCAGGGTGTGAATATTTTGCACCGACCCTTTGCCAAAGGTTTTTTCGCCCAGCAGGTAGGTGTTGGCGCGCTGATCGCGCAGGGCGCCGGCCACAATCTCGCTGGCGCTGGCCGAGCCGTTATTTACCAGCACAACCAGCGGAATGCTGTAGGCGCGGGTATCGCTGCCGCTGGTTTTGGTCGAAAGCGCTTCGAGATCTTTGCCATTCTTGTCTTCGTAGAGCGCGATCCCGTCGTAGAAACGGCCCAGCACATCCTGCGCATTTTCGAGGAAGCCGCCTGGGTTATTGCGCAGATCGAGCACGATACCCTTGGGGTTTTGCGGTAATAACGTGCGCAGTGCGGCGTCGAATTCCTCGGTGGTATTCGCTTTGAATTCGTTAATATGAATATATGCCAGGTTTTGCGCAATCATCTGGCTGTCGACACTGGGCACGACAATATCGGCGCGGGTAAGTGTGACCTCGAAGGGAGCGCCGTTTTCGCCACGCCGCACCCCTAGCTTGACGGTGGTACCAGCATCGCCGCGCAGGCGCGAGGTGATTTTCACCGCGGCTTCGTTCACATCAAGCCCGGCGATGAGTGGTACTACGGCATCGCCATCAATGCTGACAATCTCGTCGTCTTGCTGCAAGCCCGCCTGCGTTGCTGGGGCATTGGCGAATGGCTTGTAGAGATAGACATGCCCATCGGTGATACGCAAGTACGTGCCGATGCCGCCGAGCTTGCCCTGCATATGATCCTGGGTTTGTGCGGCTAGCTCGGGTTCCTGGTACACGGTATAGCGGTCGCCGAGCGTATCGAGCATGCCACGGATCGCGCCCTGAATCATCTTGGTACGGTCGAGCGGTGCGCGATGGTAAAATTCTTTTTCAACCAGATTCCAGGTTTCCCAGAAAACACTAAACTGGCTGCGCAGCTCGGCAGGCGTGGCCTGGTTTGCGCCGCGCCCTGGCCCAAACAGCGCGGCAATGTCGCCATCGTAGGGGATGCGCCCGCCAAGAATGATGGCACCGAACCAGCCCGCCAGAAACCCGGTACAGAGGAGAATACCGGCGAAAATGCCGCGCTTGAGCATCAGCAGGGTTGTCGTCATGCGTTGCCTCGAGGGTATGGCACAATGCACGTATACGCGCCACGAAACCATAGCGCAGCCGTGTGCCGGGTTATTCTAGATCGCCCATTTCATAGAGGATCGCTGCGGTTGCCACCAGCGGCGCGGTTTCGGCGCGCAAGGTGCGTGGCCCGAGCGTCACGGGTATCATACCATACCGCCCGGCGGCTTCGAACTCGTGTTGGCTAAAACCACCCTCGGGGCCACTGAACAGGGCGACTGAAAAGGGGTGGGCCGGTGATGCGGTGGCAGGCAGGGGCGCAAGATCATGCTCGTTGTTGTGGGCAGAGGCCGGTGGGCTGCTATGCCCGGGGGCGCGCAGGATATGGCGCAGCGAGGGCACACCGGTGCCTTCCCAGAGCAGCAGCGCGGTACCACGGCGGGCAGCCTGATCGCAGGCCGGGGAGAACATCACTGCGGGCGCAAGGCGTGGCAGCTTGCCGCGCCGCGATTGCTCGGCGGCCTCGCGAATAATGCGCTGCCAGCGTTCGTGCTTGTGGCCGCTCAGCGCGTCGGCATCGGCGATGGTGCTACGCTCGCAAATTAGCGGCACAAAGGCCGAAACGCCCAGCTCGGTGCCTTTCTGCAATACCCACTCGAAGCGTTCGGGCCGCATCAGCGCAGCATACAGCGTGATTTTGGTGCGTGGCTCGCCGCCCGCCAGCTCTTTGCGCTCGACCGTGCCGGTGACGACCCCGCGCTCGATGGCGGTGAGCGCCACGGTATATTGCCAGCCGCTATTATCGAGCAGCACCACGCGTTCGCCCGGGCGAAGCCGCAGCACGGTGCCGAGCTGGTGCGCCAGGTCGGTGTCGCTGAGCTGCACCGTGCGGCCCTGAAGCGTGCCCGTTTCGACGAAAAAGCGATAGGTGTTGCTGCTGGTAGTTGGGCGCTGCTGGGCGCGTGAACGTTTTGGCATAGCGGTGCATTCACTTAGAAGGCGGCAAATTGGCCGATGCCGCTATTATACGCCCTGTTCGCTTCGGTGGTGCAGCTATTTATGCGCTGTGCGTGCTCCTGGTGTACACTAGCGCCACCCAATCGCCCTCCTGGCGGCGTTCGCGGGGGGCGAGACCAGCCGCAGCAAATGCGTCGGCAACCTCATGCTCGCGCTCGGCAATGATGCCCGAGGCAATCAGGGTTCCGCCTGGAACGAGCGCCCCCGCCATATCGTGGGCCAGCGCCGCCAGCACCCGCGCGATGATATTGGCGACAATCAGGTCGAAGCCTGCGAACTGAGAACCAGAAGCTGAGAGCTGAGCGGGGACGACAGGTTCTTGGTGCTCGGTTGTTGGTTCTGGCTGCCAGCCTAGCCAGTGCCCCAGCTGGTTGCCTGCGCCCAGGCTGCCTGCGGCGGCATGCACGCGGTCGGCGACACCATTTCGGGCAACATTTTCTTGCGTTGCCGTCACAGCGATCGGGTCGGTGTCGAGCGCGAGCACCTGCGCGCCAAGCTGAGCCGCCGCAATCGCCAGAATGCCCGAGCCGCAGCCCAGGTCCAGCGCGCGCATGCCTGGGGCAGTGTACTGCTCAATAAAGCCGATACACAGCTGCGTGGTGGGATGCAGGCCCGTGCCAAAGGCCATGCCCGGGTCGAGCCGCAGCACAATATCAGCGGGCTGCGGCGCATATTCGAGCCACGAGGGCACAATCACGGTGCGTTGCCCAATGCGCTGGATGGTATAGTGCTGCTTCCAGGCGTTCGCCCAATCTTCTTCTTCAAGCGAGCGCACACGCAACGGCCCAACCGCACGCATTTGCCCGAAATGCCACAGCGCCTGCTCAATGCGCTGGCGGGTTTCCTCGGCGCGCGCGTCGAGCGGCAGGTAGGTGCGCAGCGTCACCGGGCGGGTTGTGTCGAAGGTGTACTCGGGGCCATCGGCACCGGTAATAATTGGCTGGTCGATTACCACGCCGCCGTTATAGCCATACTGCGCCAGCAGCTCGCTAATCGATTCTACGGCTTCGGGGTCGGCATCGACAGATAATTCTAGCCAGGTCATAGTTCCTCGGGTAGTTGTCGGCGGACGACGGACGACGGGAGCAAATAGCCGAAAATTGCTAAACGCTTACTTCGTGCTCTTCCAGCGGGTGCCCTGCGGGCCGTCTTCCAGCGTAATGTTCAGGTCGGTCAGGCGCGTGCGCACCATATCGGCCAGGGCATACTGCTTGGCTTTGCGCAGCTCAGCGCGTAGTTCAATCAGCAGCTCGATGAATGGGGTCGCCTCTTGCGCGGCGGTTTTGAGCGCGGCGATGGTTAGCCCCAGCACGCCAGCCAGCTCGCGCAGCACGGCCTGGGCGGTGGTAAACGGCTCGCCGCCAATCCCGGCATCGCGGGCGGTGTTAATTGCGCGCACCAGCTCGAACAGCGCCGCCATGGCCCCGGCCGTGTTGAAGTCGTCGTCCATCGCCGCCGCAAAGCTCGCGCGCACGCTTGCCACGGTACCGGCCAGCAGCTCAACAGCGGAGCCGCTCGCGGTGCTGCCGTAGGCTGGCTCAAGTGCGCTGCGCAGGCGCGCGAGCTTGCGCTCCTGGTCGGCCACGATTTCGCTGCCGTAGAGCAAGGGGCTGCGGTAGTAGCTCGAAAGCACAATCAGTCGCAGCACATCGGCTTCATGCTCGCTCAGGAACTGGCGGATGGTAACGACATTCCCGAGCGATTTCGACATCTTTTCGATCTTGATGCTACCATCATCGGTGCGGGTGTGGATTTGCAGCATGCCATTATGCACCCAGAAGCGCGCAAACGGCTCGCCGGTCAGGCTTTCGGTTTGGGCAATTTCGTTCTCGTGGTGCGGGAACACCAGGTCGTTGCCGCCGCCGTGGATGTCGATCTGCGTGCCCAGGTGCTTCAGGTTCATGGCCGAGCACTCAATGTGCCAGCCGGGGCGACCATCGCTCCACGGGCTGGGCCAGAACGGCTCGTCAGGCTTGGCGGCCTTCCACAGCGCGAAATCCGCCGGGTTGCGCTTACGCTCATCAACCTCGAAGCGCGTGCCTGCTAGCATATCGTGCAGGTTGCGGCCCGAAAGTTTGCCATAGTCGGGGTCGGAAGGCACGCTGAAGTACACGTCGCCGCCCGCCTCGTAGGCATGGTCGCTTTCAATCAGACCCGCAATAAAGCGAATGATCTCGCTCATGGTTTCGGTGGCGCGCGGGTACTCTTTGGCGGGCAGAATATTCAGCGCCTTTAGGTCGTCCATAAACTCGGCGACATAGCTTTCGGCTAGCGCCTTGGGGTCGCGCCCGAGCGCATTGGCGCGGTTGATGATCTTGTCGTCCACATCGGTGAAGTTGACAACGTGGCGCACTTCGTAGCCGCGATATTCGAGGTAGCGGCGGATGACATCGAACACCAGCGCCGACATGGCATGGCCAATGTGCGCCTGGTCGTACACCGTCACACCGCAGACATACATTTTCACAATATCTGGCTCAGTGGTCTCAAGCGGCTCTTTCTTGCGGCTGAGCGTGTTATAGATCTGAATGGACATACTTCTCAATCCTTCATATCGAGTGGCAGCTGCCAGCGCGATTCGGTTGTTATGCAATAAAACGTGCACATCTAGCGTTTTGGGCCACGCGCACTATATCCCCGCGCCGAGCATGAATTCTTCATCGTCTGGGTTGGCAGCGGCATCGAGCGAGGCCCATAGCTGCTCGGGCAGCGCGTCGAATGCCAGGTGGTGTTCTAAATGATGCTGGTTCGTCGCAACTTCCATATCGGTGAGGCGCGTTTCAAGCTCTAGCACCTTCATACGCAGGCCGCGTAGCATCTGGCCTTCAGGGTCGGGCAATTCTTCAACCCGCCGCGCCGCGCCAGTTTGCGGGTCGCGGGTGGCAACAATGCGCGCTGGTACGCCCACAGCCGTGGCATGCGGCGGCACATCTTTCACCACCACGGCACCGCCGCCAATACGCGCGCCTTCGCCGAGCGTAATTGCGCCTAGCACAATCGCGCCGACGCCAACCGTCACATTATCTTCGAGTGTCGGGTGGCGCTTGCCGCGCTGCTTGCCGGTGCCGCCCAGGGTAACGCCCTGGTACAGCGTCACCCAATCGCCGATTTCGGTGGTTTCGCCCACCACCACGCCCATGCCATGGTCGATGAAAAAGCCGCGCCCGATGGTTGCGCCGGGATGGATTTCGATACCCGTCATGAAGCGGCCAAGCTGTGAGACCAGGCGCGGCAGAAAGGGAATGCGCCGCACCCACAGGGCGTGCGCGAGGCGGTGTAAGGTAATTGCGTGCAGGCCGGGGTAGAGCAGCACTTCGGCCAGGTTGCGCGCCGCCGGGTCGTTACGAAAAATCGCCCGCACGTCGTCGCGCAGGGCCAGCAGGTAGGTTCGGAGTGACATAAGAAAACCTCCCGTAGCTTTCGGATCTGGAGAACACCAGCGTGGTCGCCTGAATCAGGGACGCCATCACCCGGATGACGCCCCTAACGACAGATGCATCGCGCTACTGTGCCCCCGCAGCGCCGAGGTGGCAGGGAGGTAGGTATGTTGAAGGAAACAAATCGGTAGCTAGGTTTTTGCGGCTGTACTGTCACTACTGCTTTTAGTTCCACTTGCTGGCGCAGGCGTTGCAGCCGTATCGCCGCCGGATGATTTTGACGATGTATCGGGAGTGGAGTCGGCCTTTGTGTCGGTTTTGGTATCGCTTTTTGCGTTTGCTTCATCGCTCGCAACTGTTGCGCTGCTCGATTTACGGCTGTCGGTGATATACCAACCCGAGCCTTTGAACACAATGCCCACCGGCTGAAATACCCGCCGCACTGCGCCCGAACAGGATGGGCACATCCGTAGCGGTTCATCCTTAAAGGACTGGAAGCGCTCGAACTGTGCACTGCACGAATCGCACGCGTAGACGTAGGTAGGCATACCCTTGGCTTCCTCCTGAGTGACTACAAAATACTCTGATTATTTTACACGATCAGAGCAGGGCGATCAAACCACCCTAAGTTGGAGTTTTGTTAGAGATTGGTCAGCTATTGGATCACTGATCTTGATTTTCGGATCACATTTCCTGTGTACAATCTGCAATAGCGCATGGAGCCGTGACGGGGTAGGGGAAGTGTGCGCGCTGAACCCACAATCTTGCCACACCCACAGCTATGCGCAGGCGGTTGTATCCAGCCAGCAGCGGGCCGTAGCGTTGCAGAACACCGCTGCTTCCCGAAATGCTGGCTCGATGGCACTGCTTGTGGCTATAAGGAGAACCAGGTGCTATGACATTACCTGGACCACTCTATATCATTGGTGATATTCACGGCCAGTTTGAGAAATTAACCAGGCTGCTACGTGATGCCGAGCTAATTGACGATGAATTTGGCTGGCTCGGGGGTGCGGCGCGCCTGTGGTTCATTGGCGATTTTTTCGATCGTGGCCCAGGTGCCATCGAGGCGATTGACCTGGTGATGCGGTTGCAGGCCGAAGCGGCCGATGCAGGCGGCCAGGTTGAGGCATTGCTGGGTAACCACGAGCCGCTGATTCTGGCAGCGCAGCGTTTTGGCGAAACACGCACGGCACGCAGCGGTACATTCTTGTGGTCGTGGCGGCGTAATGGCGGCAACGACGAAGACCTTGCACGGCTGACACCCAAGCATGCTGAATGGCTTAGTAGCTTGCCAGCAATGGCGCTGGTTGACGACCTGCTGCTTATTCATGCCGATGCAACCTTCTACACGAGCTATGGCGCCACAATCGATGCTGTGAACCGTGCACTTCACGATTTACTCCATAGCGATGACCCACCCGCCTGGGATCGGCTGCTCGACCAGTTTGGTGAACGTAAGGCATTCCTCGATGATGACCCCGATGGTGCGGCGCGCGCCGTCCAGATGCTGGCCGATTTCGGCGGGCATCAGATTATCCACGGTCATACCCCCATCAGCTATGTACTGCGCTGCTTTCCTGAGGAAGTGATTGAGCCGCTGGTATATGCGAATGGCCTGTGCGTGAATGTCGATGGTGGCATGTACCTCGACGGCCCGGGCTTCATCTATCGCCCCGCCGATGGCTGGGTATTGCACGGCCCGCTCCCCAGCCGCGATACCGTAGCCAGCGCCGAAGATGATCTGAGCGCTTGACGTCGTTTGGTATACTATAAAGCAGCCTAACGGAAAATAGTGTTAGGACTTTCGCTTACGCAAGCAAATTCTTTCTGTTCTTGGTGATGTTGTGCGCGGAGCGCACAACATCACCAAGAATAAAGAAAAAAGTACCATGCTGCCTGCCGCAGGCAAATAAACCAGTAAGCGAAAGCCCTAAGTGTATAGTGCTTACCACCTGTAATAGTGGTTTTATTGAATGGCTGGCTCTTCCGATATCCCAACGCCACCAGATAGCACCATCGACGCGATTTATGAAGATGGTGTTCTCAAGCCACTGGTACCGCTAGAACTCGAAGCAGGCGCGCGCATCAGGCTTCAGCTAATACCTGGCAGCCACTTAGAACAAGCACCACCGCCACCCCCGCGTCGCGCTTGGCTGGTCGGGTTTACGCGCAGCGAGCTGCTACTGCTCGGCTTTGGCCTGCTGGTGTATGTGCTTACACGCGCCATTGGCCTGGCGCACTTCCCGATCTATTTCTTCTCGGACGAAGCGGTGAACCCACTGTTAGCCGAACAGCTGCTGCGTAATGGCTTGCGCGATAGCAGCGGTGTATTCCTGCCACCCTATTTCCAAAACGACGATCGCTGGACGCTGAGCCTGAGTGTGTATGCACAGCTCATTGGTGTGGCGCTTTTCGGCAAATCGGTGCTGGTCACACGCGGGGTGTCGGCGCTAATAAGCGTGCTCTGCCCATTGACCGTGGCACTGACGCTAAAGCTGGTGTTTAAGCTGCGCACCTGGTGGCTAAGCGTGTTGGTGGTTGCGGCGCTACCAGCTTGGTTTTTGCACTCGCGCACCGGGTTTGAAACGGTGCTGGCAGTATCATTCTATGCATGCTTTGTGTGTGCGTACTTGCTTTATCGCTGCGTTGCGCCGCGCTACTTGCCGTTGGCGCTCATCTGTGGCGCAGCAACATTCTACAGCTATGCCAACGGCCAAGGGGTGATGCTGGCGATTGGTGTGCTGCTGCTCATCATTGATATTCGCTACCATCTACGGCAACCCTGGCGCATGCTGCTCGGCGCGGCACTATTGCTGGCGCTATTGCTTGTGCCCTACGTGCGCTTTCGCATGCTGCACCCCGAAGCGGTAGCCTACCACCTGCGCACACTCGATTCTTACTGGCTTAAGCCGCTACCACTTAGCCAGAAGCTTGCAATGTTTGGGCAAACCTACCTGCAAGGCCTTAGCCCGCTGTACTGGTTCTTGCCGAATGATGTTGATCTGGTGCGCCACCAGATGAAGGGTATGGGCCACCTCTCGGTGCTGGCGCTGCCGTTTGCGTTGCTGGGGGTGGGCGTATGCCTGTGGCGCTGGCGTTCGCCTGCGCACCGCGTGGTGCTGGCGGCTACATTGGCCGCGCCGTTTTCGGCAGCGCTGGTGGCCGTTCTCATTCCACGTGTGCTCTTTATGGTTGTACCCGCCGCCTTGCTTATGAGCCTGGGCCTTGAGCAGGTGGTGGCGTGGCTGCGGCAGCCCCGGCGGCAGGCAATATTTACCTATGGCAGCGCGGCAATCGTGTGCGTTTTGAGCTTTACAATGCTGCGTTCCGCGCTCGCCGATGGGCCTACATGGTTTAGCGATTACGGGCTGTATGGTATGCAATATGGTGCCGAGCAGGTGTTTAGCGCGGTTGCCGCCGATCTAGCCGCCGACCCAACCACACGGGTCATTATGTCGCCCGATTGGGCGAATAACCCGAATGCGCTGGCGAATTTCTTTTTGTCAGATACTCAGCGGCAACGTTTTGTGTTTCGTGATATCAATTACTACCTATCAAAGCGGCGAGAAATCGCCACTGAAGAATTGTTTGTATTGCCCGCAAACGAACAACAGGAAGCGCTGAAAAGTGGCAAGCTGACCTTATTCGAGCCAGCGCAGATCGTGCCCTACCCCGATGGGCAACCGGGCTTTTATATATTACGGATGCGCTATGGCGAAAATGCTGATGCCGTGTTCGCCGATGAAGCTGATGCGCGCAAGATTCTCAAACAGCAGACGATCAGCCTGGATGGGCAGGATGTTGATGTGCGCTTTTCTGATATTGATATTGGCCAGCCGATCGATCTGTTTGATGGACGGCCTGAAACGTTGATGCGTGGGCGCGAGGCGAACCCATTTGTGATAGAGCTGCACTTTCCTACTGCCCGCCAGCTTAGTGGTTTTACACTGCGCACCGCAAAGATGAATCTGGGTGTGCGGGTGGATCTGCGCGCCGAGGAAAACGACGCGCCACGTGTGTATGCTGCCAGCTACCCCGAACGAACCGATGAAGCGGTGACTGATTTTCCATTCCCCGATGGCGCGCAGTCGGTGCGCATTTTGAGGCTGGAATTCAGTGATCTGAATCCGTCAGAGGATGTGCATATTCACCTGCGAGAGCTAGTGCTGCGCTGAGGGGAAATCAGTGTAAAAAGCATACGCATGACGCACCACGATCCACGCTGCCCCATGCGTCATGCGTATGCTATTGGCGAGCCTGATGTGAAGCGCAAGAACCTATGCTACGCTTCAGTTTACCCGTTCTTGCGCGCAAATTCGCCCATAAAGCTGGCGAGCGCCTGGCAACCTTCGAGCGTCATGGCGTTGTAGATTGAGGCGCGAATACCACCGACTGAGCGGTGCCCACCCAACCCCACCATATGCGCCGCTGTCGACTCAGCCACGAACTGTTTCTCAAGCGCCTCGCTGGGCAGCCGGAAGGTTACGTTCATGCGCGAACGATCGGGCGTGGCGGCATGCCCACGGTAAAAGCCATTACTATGGTCAATCGCGCTATAGATCAGCGCGGCCTTCTGCTCATTGCGCACGGCCATGCCTTCCAATCCACCGTTTTCCTCGATCCAGTCGAGCACCAGATTGAGCATATACACGCCGAATACTGGTGGGGTATTATACAGCGAGTTATTTTTGGCGTGCGTGCTGTAGCGCAGCATCGTCGGCGGAGTCTTGGCGGCGGTATCGAGCCAGCTCTGGCGAAGCAGCACGACCGTTACACCTGAGGGGCCGAGGTTCTTCTGTGCCCCGGCGTAGATCAGCGCAAACTTATGCGCATCAAATGGGCGCGAGAGAATGTCGCTGCTCATGTCGGCTATTAGCGGTCGGTCGCCAACGTCGGGGAATTGCGCGAACTGTACTCCCTGGATGGTTTCGTTTGAGGTGAGATGCACATAGGCCGCGTCGTCGCTGAGGGTAATTTCGTCGGTGCGCGGGTTGCGTGAATAGTTGCTGTCTTTGGTGCTGGCGGCGATATGCGCGCGGCCCAGCTTGGCGGCTTCTTCCTGTGCCTTCTCGCCCCATGCCCCGGTTACAATGAAATCGGCAGCGCCGCCAGTCGGCAGGAAGTTGAGCGGCACCATTGCAAACTGCGTGCTGGCCCCGCCCTGCAAAAACAGCACGCGATAATCGTCGCCTAGTCCGAGCAGGCGCTTGAATGTCGCTTCGGCCCCACTGTTAATTGCCTCATATTCCTTTGAGCGATGGCTCATTTCCATAATCGACATGCCCCGGCCCTGGTAGTCGAGCAGTTCCTGGCGGGCGTGCTCAAGCACCGGCTGCGGTAGGATAGCCGGCCCGGCGTTGAAGTTATACACCTGGCTCATACCTGAACCTCCTAAGCTGAGCGCAGTAGCTGCGCTGATATTGAAGCGGTAACGCTGCCGAGTATAGCACATCTCATTTACAGCACTTACGCAGTACCCCGCATTTTAGGTGCGTTGCCTGCAGCTTTGTGTGGTTTTGCGCGCATAGCGCGCAAAACCACACAAATAGAACATACCGCTCTGCCGAAGGCGAAACACGGGCTACGTAAGTCCTGTCCTTTTGAACGGAAATCAACCTTGACAATATTCTTGTGTAAGTTTATCATATTCGTATACTTATTCATTTGTCATGAAATGGGAGGCTCCCGATGCGGAGTATCACGGCAACAGCTATGGCCACCCGGCAGCGCGTTGATCACACCGCGTTGCGCACGAACCAGGCGTTTATTATCATACTGCTGGCGATGGGCTTTGTTGCCGCACAGCCCTGGCTGGTGGTGTTTGTGTGTGCGGTGATGGCGCTTGGCACCGCTGTGCCGCAGGTTGCCCTCTTCCAGCGTATCTACCGTGATGTGCTGCGCCCGGCGGGCGTGCTTAAGCCCGACGTGCGCGAGGAAGACCCGGCACCGCACCGATTTGCGCAGGGGCTGGGGGCGGCGGTGCTGCTGGCGGCCGGTATCGCGCTATTTGCAGGCGCGCCGGTGGTGGGTTGGGGCCTGGCATTTGTGGTCATCGCGCTTGCAGCGATCAACCTGTTCTTTGGCTTCTGCGCAGGCTGCTTTGTGTACTTTCAGCTAGCACGACTGCGCGGCTAGTCCATACATAGTGTATCCAGGAGCGTCCAATGCTTGAGCGAATACTCATTCTTGGTGGGCTGGCACTGGCGGTTGTAGTGGGCTGGGCTGCGCTTCGGGCATGGCGCGCCTGGAAGCTGCGTAGCCTGCGCGATAACGCGCCACTGGCCGATTTTGCCCCAGTGGGCCGACCAGCGATCGTGTCGTTCTCAACGCCGAGCTGCGCCGAATGCCGCACCCGCCAATCACCTGCGCTTACGCGGCTGGGGACAGTGCTGGGCGAGGCCGTGACGATTCGCTCGCTTTCGGCGCTTGAGCACCCCGAGCTGGTGAGCCAGATGGGTATTCTGACTGTCCCTGCCACGGTTGTGCTCGACCGGCGTGGCGTGGTGCGCCACCTGAACCTGGGCTATACCAGCGACCAGAAACTGCGCGAACAGCTTGCCGCAGTAGGTTAGTGCGCAGCGGGCTTTTCGGGTTTGGTGAAGGCGTCGACCAGCCAGAGCACGAGTTCAAGCAGGAATAAGAGCACATCTCCAATATCCTCCATTATTCCCTCCTGTGTGTCTGGGTAGCTTAGGGGACTTTCACTAATAGGATTTACGCGGTCGGCTTTTTCGCCTTCGGCAGAGCGGTACTTTTTATCGATAGTGTTCCGCTGGTGGCACGAAGTGCCACCAGCAGAACACACAAAAACAGTTGGTACCATGCTGCCGCAGGCAAGCTTCCGCAAACGCGGAGTACCGCATAAGTTCTGGCAGTAAGTTGTACGTAGGTGTAGGTAAAACGTTGCAGGAATGCGTAAGCCCGTTGCTGCTATGCTAAAGGTTATACTAAATACGGTTGAATAGGTGTATCGTACACGACACATTACGCACTACAAAGCCAAATGCTTCGTGCATAGCGCGTAATACTAGTGGCGAATTTGGTAGTATACGCCACGATCCCGTTTAGGATCGTGGCGTATTTCTGCCTAGTGCTACTTCCGCCCTCCGACGGATTGCCGAGATGTTGCAAGTGAGGTATCATACCGCTGCCACGCCCCGGTTTTCGCGGCTGGCTGTACTGGCCCAAGCAAGGAGCATACATGCAAGTGAACTCTCACTAATACGCTGCGTACACGCTGCCGAACGCCATCCTCGGTGTTCGATTGTGAGGGGGAGCTTATGCTTCAGGTTCAGAATCTGCATAAATCCTACGGCATTGCCACTGTGCTCGCCGGGGTTTCCTTTATCATCAACGATGGCGAACATGTCGGGTTCATCGGCCCGAACGGCGTTGGGAAATCGACGCTGCTGCGCTGCCTGATTGGGCAAGAAACGCCCGATCGTGGCAGTGTGATATTTGCGCCTGCCGGGCAAACGCTTGGGTATATCCCACAGTCGTTTGCCGACACCCTGGGCACGCGCACTCTGGCCGAGGTGTTGGCCGAAGCCCAGGCCGAGTTCGTTGCTGCCGAAGCTGCCATGAATCGTGCAGCCGAGGCACTGACCGACCCGGCAGCCTATGCCACGGCACTGGCCGACTACGAATCCGCGTTGGCACAGTTCGAGGCGCTAGGCGGCTACGAGCGCGAATACCGCGCCGCCACAGTGCTCGAAGGGTTGGGGCTGGGCACAGTTGCCCCCGATATGCCCGCAGCCCAGCTCAGCGGCGGGCAAAAGACGCGGCTGGGGCTGGCGGCATTACTGCTGCGCGCGCCCGATATCCTGTTGCTCGATGAGCCAACCAACCACCTTGATGTCGCCGCACTCGAATGGCTCGAAGCGTTTGTGCGCGGCTATGGCGGTGCCGTGCTGGTTGTCTCCCACGACCGCGAATTCCTCGACCAGACGACGACGCGCACGCTGTTCCTCGACCCCGCAACGCGCACGGTGAAGAGCTACACCGGAAACTACAGCGCATTTGCCGCAGCGCGCGCGCACGAACATACGCTGCATGTTGAGGCGTGGAAACAGCAGCAGGATTATATTGAGCGCGTTGAGAGCGATATTGCGCGGCTAAAAGGCCAGGCGCTCAGCGTGGAACTGAGCACCACTCCTGCGCAGCCAACCGTGCGGCGCTACGCCAAAAAGGTGGCGAAGAAAGCCAGAACGCGCGAGCGCAAGCTCGAACGCTACCTCGAATCGGATGAGCGTGTGGAGAAGCCGCGCAATACCTGGGGCCTGAAGCTCGACTTTGGGCCGTCGCCGCCTGGTGGGCGCGCAGTGTTGCGCGTGGAGCATGTAGCGTTTGCCTACCCTGCGGCGGCTGGCGGTCAGCTCCTTCACGATGTAAGCTTCGATGTCGATTACGCCGAGCGCGTGGCGCTGGTTGGCCCAAATGGCGCGGGTAAAACCACGCTGCTCAAGCTGCTGGCCGGGCAGCTGAAACCCTTAGCGGGCACAGTGAAACTTGGCGCAAACGTGCGGCTGGGTGTAATGGCGCAGGAACAGGAGACGCTCGACGCGCAGGCGACGGTATTAGCTATGGTACTCGATGCCCGCCCCATGAGCGAAACCGAAGCGCGCAACTTTTTGCACTTCTTCTTGTTTAGCGGGGATAGCGTCTTTCGGCCCGTGAGCGCGTGCTCGCTAGGCGAACGCAGCCGCTTGCAGCTTGCGCTGCTCGTGCTGCGTGGCTGCAACCTACTCCTGCTGGATGAGCCGCTGAATCACCTCGATATTGAAGGCCGCGAGCATTTCGAGCAGGCACTGGCTGCGTTTGAAGGCACGGTGATTACCGTTGCGCACGATCGCGCCTTCTTGCGTGAGTTCGCCGAGCGGGTGATTGAAGTGCGTGATGGTAGGGTGCGCCAATTCGCCGGTGGTTACGATGAATATGTACAGCAGCGCTAGCTCTGGTATCGGGTAGGCGAATGCTGGCGCGCCCACTCTGCCTGGCTATGCCGCCGGTTGTTCTTTCCCACGTTCCTTGATCTCGTCATGCAGTGCGTCAATGTGTTTTTCGACATAATCAGCCACATTAGCGTTAGTCCGTTCGCGCATCTTTTTGAATTGCTGGTGCAAGCGGCTCAGATCGTCGTCGGAAAGTTCTTCCAGATCGACCAGTTCGTTGCGCGCGCCTGCTACGCTGCGGATGAGCTCATCGAGCTTGAGATGCAGCGCCTTGGCATCACGGTTCTGGGTGTTCTGAATAAGAAAGACCATAAGGAAGGTGATGATCGTGGTACCAGTGTTAATAACTAGCTGCCAGGTATCGGAAAAGCCGAACATTGGCCCGCTGATCGCCCAGATTAGAATGATCGTCGTGGCAATAATAAATGCCCAGGGTGAACCAACAAGCTCCGAGGTTTTGTTAGCAAATTTCCGAAAGAAATCGTTCATACCGCATCCTCAAATTGCGCTCAGCTTTGTTTCGCGCCAAGCGGCGCTCCTTACTCGGTATGCGCAGCAAATGATATGCCATGGGTTCTAGCCAGATGCTGTGGCGGCTGTAGTTAATGATGCAAGCAGCGGCACAATTAAGGCAAAAGCTCGAAGCGCTCTGGTACAACCGCGATGATGCACATGCTGCCTTTTGCTGCACTTTGCTGGTGGTAGTGCCGCCGGAGCCTAATCAGGTGGGCGTGTGCCAGCGTATTACGCAGCTGCCCGGGGTTCAGGCTGTATCTCAGCGCAACGTGCAGTACATAGAGCATCTGCGCCTGGGCATCGGTGCGCGCGCTAGCCTGGCCGCTAACCCGCACAATCCGCGAATCGTGTGGGCGCAGCTCGGGCGCAATCAGCACACTCACCCGAGGATCGGCCCTGACCTGGCGCACGGCGAGCGTCCAATCGCTGGTACCCAACCAGATCTGCCCACGCACAGCTGCAAAATAGATCGGGGTAATGCTCGGGTGGGCCTGCTGCGAAAGGGTGGCAATGCGGGCCACGCGGCCTTCGTGGATAATCGCCTGTACAACTACATTATCACCCTGCATCGCGCACCTCATGGAGTTCTCCATAATCCCACGCCACCGTTTTAAGCGGAATCAGCTCGTACCAGACGACCTCGGTTGTTGATGCCTGCTGCTCGCTGGTCACAAGCTGCCCGCGAATATAGCAAGCGCGCAGATCGAAGAAGTAAATACCTTCATCGACCAATAACACGACTTCCTGGCCGTTTTGCGGCAGCATTACTGCATTGGCTGGAATACCAACGAAATAGCGCTCGTTCTGCCAGCGCAGGGTGCAGGGCTGCGATTGCGCGCCGCTCGTGCCCGCAAAGCCGATACAGGCGCGTGGCACGCGCTCAAGCAGATCGCGCGCCTGTTCAAGCGGAATATTGCGTGTTACCTGGGTCATGGTTTTCCCTTCTACTCTTTCTCTGATGATACTCATAGCGCTCAGGTGTAAGGTGTTATTCACAACATCTATCGGGAACATTTGTTCACGTAGCGGCAAGCGTTGCGCAGTATGTCCGAATGTCCAGGTTGACATGCAGCATATTTGCCGTAATGATCAGCACGATAGATACACAGGACTAAGCGAGAAGGATTGATGATGACAACCGACCTGCAGCACTTCGGCGACGACGATTTCTGCTACCTTACAACTACTGGCCGGGTGAGCAGCCGCGCACACACTATTGAAATCTGGTTTGCACTTGCAGGGCGAACGCTGTATATGCTTGCAGGCGGACGCTACACCGCAGATTGGGTGAAGAATGTGCAGCGCACGCCCGCCGTGCAGGTGCGTCTTCGTGAGCAGGTGTTTGGTGGCGTAGGGCGCATCGTTGAGGCCACCGAGGAAGATGCGCTCGCGCGGCGGCTGGTAGTTGGGAAATATCAATCGCGCGATGCCGACGATTTGAGCGAGTGGGGGCGAACCGCGCTGGCGGTGGCGGTGGATATTGGTGAAGCCTTGGGGTAACGGTAGGTTCTTTACTCTGGTGGCCGGGTACCGTATCTCGGTGAGTTTGTTACTCTGGCCTACCCACCTGCTGTGCCAGCCAGCACCCGCACCACAATAAGCGTTATATCGTCGTGGGCCACCACGGTGCCGGTATGTGCTGCAACCGCCGCCAATACGCCCGCTAAGGTGGTATGGGCATCGGCCTGGGGCGGCAGGCTTGCAACCACCTCAACCAATCGCTCGAAGCCAAACAGCTCACGCGCCTCGTTCATTGCTTCCACAATTCCATCGCTGAAGAGCAGCAGCGTGTCGCCGGGTGCAAGCGCGTGCTGAGTTTCGGGCCACTGCGCACCAGCGAAGGTGCCAAGCGGAAAGCCTGCGGTCTCAATCCAGCTGCACGTGCCATTGGCCTGGCGTAACAAAGGGGCAATCGCACCAGCGCCGACCGTTCGCAGCAGCCAACCGTCGCGCTGTTGCGTAAGCACGTTATAGCAGAAGGCGATCGTCATGCGGCTGCGGCTGGTGTAGGGATACATGGCCTCGTGCAGGGCGCGGGCTACCTGTGCGGGGGCAGTTGCACCTGCGGCCACCGTATTGAGCGCTACCACCGTGCCACTAAGCAGCAGCGCCGCGCCTAAGCCCTTGCCAGAAATATCGCCAACCGCAATGCCGATTTGCCGCTGTAAGCCGCTTTCTGGTTCGGCACCAGCGGGGAAGTAGCCTACAAAATCGCCGCCAATTTCGGCTGCTGGCTGTACAACTGCGGCAATATCTAAATCGGGCATGAGCGGCGGCTGCGTTGGCAGCAAGCTAAGCTGCATGCGGCTAGCGATTTCCAGCTCGGTACGCACCTGCCCTGGCAGCTCGGCCAGGGTTGGCGAGCTACCAACGAATCGCTCGGTCAGCAGGCGCTGCGCCCACTCGGCTTCGATACCCTGGCGCGCCGCATAGATTAGAAGCGGTTCGATTGTCTCGGGCAACCACCAGCTACATGTCAGCAGCTCTTGCGCGGCGGCGTGTGCCAGGTATGCCTGTAGGCCCTGCTCAACAACCTCGGGGTGCTGCAAAGCCATACCAGCGGCAGCGCGATACAGCTGCACACTGGCGAACGCATACATAAATTCGGCTGACGCATAGCGTATACAGGCGGCATCGAACTGATGGAGCGCTTCGGCTGGCTTGCCGCTTTTCAGCTCTATTAGGCCCAGCAGAAAATGCCGATCGCCTTGTGAACCAGGCGAGGTGTGGATCTGGCCCAGCATTTCGCAGCTCCAGCGCGCTTCGGCCAGCCGCCCCTGGCGCAGCTGCAAGAACGTTGGCCCCTCAGGATCTTCGCCCCAGAAATTTGCCAGCTGGTAGGCCGCCAGGGCCGCTTCCAGCCGATCCTGGTCGCGCAAAACGTGGCCCTGTGCAGCCACGGCCCAGCGCCATAGCTCGTGGTGCTGCCAGATTTCTGCCAGGCGGCGGGCTTTATTCAGCGCTTCGGTTGCGCTGGCAAGTAACCCATAGCGCCAGTATGCCAGGCCAAGCTCATACAGGCACCAGGGCAGCATATCGGCGGTGTCGGCATGATCCTGGGCAAGGGCGGTAGCCTGTTCGGCAGCTGCAACGGCGCGGCGGCTTTCGCCTAAATAATGGTAGCCCGCCGCAATATTGCGCAGCATCTGAATACGGCCAATGCGCTGTAGCCACGGGTCGCCCTCGTCATCAAGCGCGACCAGCGCGGCAGTGCCAGCCTCAACCGCCGCACGCAGCTGGCCCATACCGATCTGGCAGAGGAATTGGCCAAACAGTAGCTCGGCGTGCAAATAGCGCGGCATGGTTTGGGTTAAGGCCACCGGCAGGGCGGCAAGGCCCTGGGCAAACTCGGCGCTGTGGTAGCGCATCACTAGCCATTCGGCCAGCGCCCATAGCTCACCTTCGGTGTCGCTGGCTGCCTGGAAGCTGGCGAGCGCGGCATCGATCAGAGTGGTGGCTTCGGCAAAGCGGCTGTGCAGCCGACAGAGGCGGCGGCCTTGCAACAGTGCAACCCAGGGCTGGCCTTGCAGGTCAGCTTCACTGAGGGTATCGAGGCGCGCGAGTAAGGCCTCGGGGTAGCGGCGCTGTTGCAGGGCCACGCGGGCAGCGCGGGTAAGCTCGGTTGATGCTTGGTCGTAGCTCATTGCCCAGGCATTGTACCATGGGTATTTCTACCAGTGCTCACTCACGCGCGCGATCGTCATACGCAAGGTAATGCGCTGCTCCTTCGAAAACTGGTTGCGGGCCAGTTGCTCGGCCTTTTCGGGCGGATGATAGCGGTGGGCCAACCTGGTAATGTCGGCCTGCGCGATTTCTTGGTCGTCAACCATCTCTACTGTGCCACTGAGCGACACATATTGGTAGCCATCTTCAATACACAGTGCGACGCGGGTATCGCGTCGCAGGTTCTGGTCTTTCAGCCGCCCTGCTTTGGTATTCATCATAATCTGGTCGCCCTGTAGCTCGTACCACATTGTTGTCAGCTGGGGTGTCCCATCGGGGTTGATTGTGGCGAGCACGCCGAAGCGTGGCTGGCTGATAAACGCGCGCGCACGGTCGCTGAGCTGGTTCGATGCCATATGCTTTTAATCCTTACTTCAGGCCGGGAATGACATACTCGCCAAATGCCTTAATAAATTGCGCCTGGTTACGGCCAACATTATGGATATGAATCTCGTCGAAGCCCAGGCCAATGAAGCGCTGGATGTATTCGCGATGCTCATCGAGATCGGGCGAAATCAGGATGCGGTTCTTGAAATTCTCCGGGCGTACCAGCTTGGCAATCTCGGCGAAATCCTCGGGCGAGCGGATGTCCTGCTTGGGGAAAGGCATGCCGCCATTGGGCCACTCGGTCATTGCGTTCTGGGTCGCTTCTTCCTGCGTTTCGGCCCACGAAAGATGCAGCTGCAGCAGCTTGGGCATGCGCGCCGGGTCTTTGCCTGCGGCCCGCGCGCCCTTCTCGAACGCATCGAGCAGGCTCTTGAGCTTTTCCAGGCTGGCGCCGGGCGTAATAATGCCATCACAGTTCTCACCCGTCCACTTCGCGGTAATTGGGCCAGCGGTAGCCACAAAAATTGGGCACGGCTCGGGCGGCAATGTCCACAGGCGCACACGCTCCATGGTGAAGTATTTGCCGTCGTCGTGTTTGGCAACTTTTCCAGTGAACAGCTTCTTGATGATGTCGATCGCCTCTTGCATCATTTTCAGGCGAATATGTGGCTCGGGCCACACGCCGCCAACCACATGCTCGTTCAGTGCCTCGCCGCTGCCCAGGCCCAGCCAGAAGCGGCCCGGTGTCATTGCGGCCTGCGTGGCGGCGGCCTGCGCGATAATCGCCGGGTGGTAGCGGAACGAGGGGCAGTTTACGCCAGGGCCAAATGTAACAGTTTTGGTAGTGGCCCCGAGCGCCGCCATCCAGCTCCACACATAGCCGTTATGGCCCTGCTGCGGTACCCAGGGCTGGAAGTGATCGGCGGCCATGATGCCGCCAAAGCCGTGCTGCTCGGCGAGCTGGCTGTATTCCAGGAGCTCAGTGGGATGAAACTGCTCAAGCGCGGCGGCGTACCCAATCATTGCCATAGTCGTTTCTCCTTATTTCTCGCGTACATAGCGCGGGTAGGTTTGTTTGGCCTGCTCGGCCTGGGCCAGGTCGAGAGTGCAGGTGATGATCGGTTGCTCTTCCGAGGTCAGCGCCAGCACATTGCCGTCGGGGTCGATAATCCAGCCCTGCCCGCCGAGATCAGCGAGGGCCGTCGGGCGGCTGAGTGGGTTTGAGGAAAGCACGAATGCGCCCGAAATCATGGCTGCGACACGCCCAGCGGTCAGCCACTTGTCCAGGCTGGTGCCTGGGGTTGCGCGTGGCACGGCCAGCAGGTGTACGCCCGCCTGGCCATAGGCGCGGGCATGCTGCATAAACCATAGCTCGGTACAGATCTGCATACCCGCGCGTGCCACGCCACATTCAAACGGTGCGAACGTGCCATCGCCCCGCCCATACCACGATGCCTCCCAGAATCCGGGTTCATCGGGCAGGTAATATTTTTCGTGAACGGCGCGGTACCCCTGCTCGGCATCCCATACAAAGCCCTGGTTACGGCGCGCGCCGCCGGCTGTGTTGACCGGGCGCGTGCCCAGTACAATGGCTGGTGCCAAATCGCTGAGTTGCTGCATCCCAAAATTGTGGGCAGCAACCGCTGCCTCCCAGGTGGCTTGCTTGAACGGTTGCTCAACGGCGAACCAGGGCGCAAAGGCTAATTCGGGCAGTACCACGAGCTCGCTGCGTTGGGATTGCACGTGTTCGACAAGCGTCTCCCAGTCGGCGGCAAAGTCCGCGGGAGTGTTGCGCAGCTGGCAAACTGTAGCACGAAGACGCATAGGCGCTTCCTTTCCACATGTGATATTACACGCACATCACGCGTTCGCTGACACACAGCTCACGCAATAATTGCTGTGTCGCGGTGGTACCAGCGCGCTCGGCCAGCAGCAGCAAATCATCGGGCCAATCCACATCGAGGGCTAAACCCGCGTGATGTACCTCGCGCAGCGGCAGGTGCTGGGCCTGGGCGGCGGCGCGATGCTGCGCCAGGCTGCCAGGGCCAAACCGAAATGGTAGCGCCAGTGGTGGTTGCACCAGCAGCGCATTGGTGCCGCCATCGCGCGCGGGGGCAATCGCGGCGCCATATGCCCCGGTTGTGGTAATCACTTGTGCCAGCGCCGCTGGTGTCACCAGTGGCAGGTCGGCGGGTAATACTAGTACCCCGCGCGCGCCACTGGCAGCGTAATGGCGCGCCGCCTGGGTTAGCGCTGCATTCAGCTCGGCATGCTGGTCGGCAAGCATGTCTGCACCAGCGCGGCGCGCCTGCTCCAGCACATCTGCGTCGGCGCTAATGACGCCAATCCGCGCGATCGCGGGTGTGGCAACCAGCGCGTGTAGCACATCGGCCAACATCGTCTGCACCAGCAGTCGACGCTCGGCCTGGCTCAGAATATTCGCTAACCGGCTCTTGGCAATGGCAAGTGCCTTCACCGGGACAATCGCAGCGAGCATAGTACCTGAATATATGTAGCCTGAGCGCGGATGCAGTTATTTCGTGACCACCTGATGTGCGGCATCGAGAGCGGCTTGCGCGAGCGCACGCTTTTCTGCCAGGCCGCGCATGATTGTGTTTGTGATGACGACCTCGATGCCTAATGCACGAATACCATCCGCCAGGTCGGCGTCGACGGTGTCGATTACCATGGCGTCGATTAGCCCGGCATAGCAGCGCGCCACACCATAGGCGGATACCTCGTAGCCCAGCGCGGTGAGCATTGGCGCGGCTGGCCCTTTAATTGCCGCGCCGCCCACGATTGGGCTTACCGCAACGACCGGCGCAGGCGTTGCGGCGATAGCGGCCTGCACCCCTGGCACTGCCAGAATAGTGCCAACGCTGACAATCGGGTTGCTCGGTGCAATCAAAATTGCCTCAGCATCGCGAATAGCTTCAAGTACGCCCGGCGTTGGGCGGGCCGCTTCGGCCCCAACAAACTGCACCCCCAGCACTCTGTCCTGGGCATGGCGCTGCACTAGAAAATGCTCGAAGTGCATCAGCCCGGCGTCGGTTTCAATATGTGTGCTGACTGGCTCGTTACACATCGGTAGCACCTGGCTGGCAACCCCCAGCGCGCGCCTGAAGTCGTCGGCGATTTCGGCAAGCGTGTGCCCGGCGCGCATCAGCTCGGTGCGGCGAATATGCACCGCCAGGTCGCGGTCGCCCAGCAGAAACCACGTATCGGCCCCCAGCTGTTTGAGCATTCCCAGCGTGTTGGTGCTATCGCCAGCAATGCCCCAGCCATTCACCGGCTCAACGATCCCGGCCAGGGTGTAGGTCACAATATCAACATCGGGCGAGATATACAGGCCATGCAGCGTAATATCGTCGCCCGTGTTCACAATAACAGTAATAGTTTCTGGCGGAACGACCTGTACCACCCCTTCGAGGAAGCGGGCCGCACCAACACCGCCCGCAAGCGTCACAATCATCAATAACTCCTCTAAGCCGCATGCCGCAAAAGGCAAATAAACATCATGATTAAAACCTCTGTACCTCGGTGTTGCATGACTCGGTCGTCGCTAGAACATATCGGGCAGCCATGGCAGCGGGCCAGCGAATGCCATACTGGCGGCGGCAATCGCCTCGGGCGGGCCAGCGAGTAACCCGGCGGCCTGGAGCGCAGACGGCGTGAGGTAGCCAGCGTACAGAGCCGCAAGCCCACGGATGTGGATGGGTAATGTGCCATTGCCGCCTGGCTGTACATGCCCGCGCCCATCGGCTACGCGCAGCACGAAATTCCCCTGATTATTCGCCAGCAGATCGTCCTGCACCGCGAGATGCAGCTCGGTATGTACGCCGGGCGGGTAGCCGCGCGCTTCGAGCGCGTGGGTAACATCGAGTATGCGCAGCATCAGGTCGAGCGACCAGTGTGCCTTATATTTCTGTTCCGGCATGAGAAAGAGCAGCCGATCGTTGGCGTTTCCGGGCAGGTGCATCAGCTCGATGATGCTACGATGATCGCCGAGCAGCGTCAGGATGCGTCGGCCTGCGTCAGCGGTGAGCGCAACCCAATCGCGCACCTGCAGAGGTTCGCCACTGGTGGCGTGCCTGAAAATGACATAGCCTTCAGGCATGCCGTTGCGATGCACAATAAAGTGGTACGAGCGCTTCTCTTTTGGTTCAAGCACGTTGTCCCAATAGAAATCTGGCCGATCCATGAAGGCAGGCGATTGCGCGGCTTGCTGAGCATACAGTTGCTTAATCAGCGGGTATTCTGCAGGTGTGGCCCGGTTTGCATCAAGTGTATAATCGCGCACGCCAATCGCGCCGAGGGGCACTTCATAGATGATACGGTAGGCAGCGCGCTCGAAGCCAACGCGACGATAAAACGTGGTGGTGGCTGGATAGAGCGTTGCCAGCGGCAGGCCAGCGCGCTGCAAGTCGAGCAGCGATTGTTGCAGCATAAACAGCCCCACGCCGCTGCCGCGTTGATCGGGGGCGACGCCCACGGCAGTGATGCCACCAGCAGGCACGCTGCGACCACCAAAGTAATGGCCCAGCTGAATGACGCTCATACCTGCCACGGGCCGCCCGGCGCGCCGCACCACGCGCATGTGTTCGTGCCCAATTGCTTCGAGCCAGGGAGCGATGGTGCCAGGTGTAAAGGTAAGTGCCTGCTCAATCAGTTCGCTCACTGGCGCAATCTCGTCGTTGCGGATCGGGCCAAATTCGAGCGCTTCGCGTTGTGACATACGAATTCCTTTGTGTGGTAGTGTCGTGTATCAGTGAACCAGCGTGCTAATCGAAGCGCACAACCAGCTCAGCCAATGGGCGGCGCGGGCGGCGCACCGGGTCGGCGGCGGCGTAGCCCAGGGTAATGAGCGCGTGCGGCGTCAGCGCCGGGTGCAGCTCAAGCGCCTGCGCAACGGTCTCCGGGCAGAACAGTGGCGCGCACATCCAGCCGCCATCGAGTCCCAGGCCATAGGCCATGAGCAGCATGTTCTGCACAGCGCAGCCCAGGCTTTGCACGGCCATAGTCTTTTCGGCGGCGTTACGGTCGGCATCCGGGTAGCGATCCAGGTCGGCCAGGTACAGGCAGGGAATGATGATCGCCGGTGCGCGCAGAATGCGTTCGTGCGATTTGCGCCGCCGCAGCTCGATTATTGCGGCGTCTTGCCCGTCCATCGCCAGCTGGCGACGCCATTCATCACCCATGGCTTCGGCCAGGCGCAGCTTGGGCGCAGGCTGCGTGAGCACGGCAAAGCGCCAGGGCTGGCGGCCATGCGGCGAGGGTGCCCAGCCTGCGGCTTCAAGCACCTGCTCAAGCAGCTCACGGGGTACGGGCCGATCCTGGTAGGCGCGCACCGAGCGCCGCCCGCGAATAATAGCGCTGAGGTTGAGCGCAGCACGTGAGGAAGGCAGCGCGTTTGTCGGGTGACGATCGGCGGGCATCATCGGAACAAATCCTTCTCGGGCGCGCGGATGAGCTGGCTAGCGCTGGCCGCCGCAGCCACATACGGGTAGCCACGCACGATCGCAACCGGCACCGCATCCACCTTGCCCATCACTAGCTCGGCTGCCGAGGCGAGCTCATCGGCGATGGCGATATTGCTCGCATGCATCACATAGCCGTAGGCATCGGGCTGGTTGGCATAATCGGCTAGCGGCGCAATGCCCGCCACGCCGATCGCAACGTTCACCTGGCCCTCGCGCCACGCCCGCCCAAACGTGTCGGAAATAATCACTGCGACATCCACCCCGGCGCGCTCGTGCAGCGCCGCCCGCAGCGTGCTCGCCGAGGCATCGGGGTCTATCGGCAGCAAGGTGACGGTGCTGCCCCCCGCGACATTGGATTCGTCCACGCCCGCGTTGGCGCAGATCAGCCCATGGTGCGTTTCGGTCACCAGCACGCCGCGATCCATCTTCACAATCCGGCGGCTTTCGCGCAGCACCACCTCGTAGTAGGCGGCATCCTTATGGCCTTGCGCCGCCGCCATTCGCGCCATGTGCGAAGGCTCGATCGTCGATGGATCGATGATGCGGTGTTCGGCTTTGGAAACAATTTTCTGGGTTACCACCACAATATCGCGCTCGGCGAGGGTTTCGCCCATTTGCGTCAGCGCCGCCAGTACCAGCGCTGCTATATCATCGCCGGGGTGTACTTCACCGATCCCAAGCACGGGGAAAATTCGAAGCTCTGCGGGCATACATATGCAGCTTTCTTCCAATGCGGGTGTGATAATGAGAGCGTATTGTACCATGCGCGCTACAATATTCGTGGTGTGTGGCACCTGCCTGCGCTGTAAATCATTCAAAAGAATGAGTGATCGTGGCTTGACAAGGGCATGCTTGTGGCCTACACTCCCAGCGCACTTCAGCACCATATTCAATACCATATGCGACGAAGATCGCAGAAAGGGTGTCTATGCGCGCACGCCTTCTTTCTACTATCAGTACAATTATTGTGCTGGTAACTGTGCTGGCAGCTTGCGGCCAACCAGCCGCCCAGCAGCCAACTTCGGCCCTAAACGCTCAACCAACAGCGGAGGTAGCCGCAACGACCGCCGCTGTGCCCACTACCGCAGCCCCTGCCACTGGCGCAGCCCCCGCCGACACACTGCGCTGGCCGGTTGAGGGCCTGAGCGACCTGACCTCGCTCGACCCGGCGAAGCCCGGTGATGCGCCAAACAACACAGTGATTACCCTGATCTTCTCTGGCCTGGTGCGGCTGGATGCGAACCTGGAAGTACAGCCTGACGGAGCTTCAGGGTGGAAGGTAAGCGACGACGGTAAAGTGTATACCTTTACCATCCGCGATGGCCTGAAGTTTGGCGATGGCTCAGCAGTAACCGCCAACGATTTTGTGTATTCGATTAATCGCGCGCTCTCGCCCGAGGTGGGCGCGTTCGCCGCTTCGTCGCATTTCGGCCATATTGTTGGCGCGCAGGATGTGGTTGATGGCAAAGCCAAAACTGCCAGCGGCGTAAAAGCAATTGACGACAAAACGCTGGAAGTGACGCTCGATGCGCCAATTGCTTATTTCCTGGCGCTGCTCACCTACGCCGATACCTTTGTGGTGCCGCAGAAGCTGGTTGAGGGCGGCGCGAACTGGCAGGAAAGTGCTTACGGCACTGGCCCCTACAAAGTAAAAGAATGGAAGCGCGGGCAATCCATCCTGCTAGAGACTAACCCGAATTACTGGCAGGGCCAGCCCGGCATCCCGAAGATCTTAATGCCCTTCACCAAGGATAGCGAAACCGCCTACCAGCTGTACCAGACCGGCGAGCTGGATATTGAGGGCAGCGGGCAAAACCCGGTGCCAGCGGCGCACATCCCCGATGTCCAGGGCCAGCCCGATTTCAAATCGGCGGCGCAGCTCACCACCCGCTATATTGGCTTCAATGTCGAAAAGCCGCCGTTCAATAATGTCGATGTGCGGCGCGCCTTCGCGTTGGCGGTCGATAAACCGACCCTCGCCAACCAAGTGCTGGCGGGCGGGGTGGTGGCCGCCGACCGGATTTTGCCAACCGGCTTAGTCGGCACGCAGCTGCCAATTAAACCGCTGGCCTACGACCCAGCCGCCGCCAAAGATGCGCTGACGAAGGCCGGGTTTACCGATGCCCAGGGCCTGCCCGAAATTACGCTGGCTTACGGCCAGGAGGGCGATAACGAGACCGTGGTGCAGGCGCTCCAGAGCATGTGGGAGCAAAACCTGGGCGTAAAAGTGAAGCTGCAATCGTTCGAGCTGGCGACATTTAGCAAGAATCTCGATACGACCTACTATACGCCAACCGAGGGCCTGCAGTTCTACTATAGCGTCTGGGGTGCCGATTACCCCGACCCGCAGAATTTCCTGTCGCTGCTGCTGCACACCGGCAACCCGAACAACAACGGCCATTTCTCCGATGCGCAGTTCGACCAGCTGGTGGAAGAGGCCGATACCCTGGGCGACCGCACCCAGATCGAGCGGCGACTTCAGCTCTATAACCAGGCCGAGCAAATCGCCATCGACAAGGTCGCCTGGATTCCGCTGTTCTATCCGAAGCTGAATATCCTGGTGCGCCCGCGCGTTGAGGGCATCGTGCTTACCCCGCAGGGCTTAATCGTGCCCGATTGGTCGAAGTTGAAGCTAAAGTAGGGCATTGTGTATCGTAAGTAGTGCGTAGTGGTTATGCCACTACGCACTACCTATGTTGCACGGCGTTGTATTACTATGCTGCGTTTTCTCGCCCGCCGTGGTGTCAGCCTGGTGTTTGTGCTGTTCAGCCTGACATTCCTGACCTTTATGATCGGGCACCTGGCACCGGGCGACCCGATATTAGTACTGATGGGGCCACGCCGCGACCCGGCAACCTATGCGCGGTTGCAGCATCTGTATGGCCTTGATCAGCCGCTGCTGGTGCAGTATGGCAACTACGCCCTTGGCCTGCTGCGCGGCGATTTTGGGCTGTCGTTTCAGTACGAAGGCCGGCCTGTGCGCCAGTTGATTGCCCAAGGCGTGGGTATTTCGCTCACGGTTGGCGGGCTGGCGCTGGCACTGAGCTTGTTACTAGGCATCCCATTCGGTATGCTGGCGGCGCTGCGGCAGCACAGCCTGGCCGATCGGGGCATTGTTAGTGTGGCACTGGCGCTGTATGCCATCCCGAGCTTTGTACTCATCCCGGTGCTCTGGGCGATTAATCTGGCGGCGTACCGTGCGGGGCTACCGAGCCTGCCCCAGGCGGGCTGGGGGCGGCCCGAGCACCTGGTGCTGCCGGTGCTGGTGCTGGCCGCAGCAAATATTGGCTATGTCATTCAGCTCACCCGCTCGGCAATGCTAGAGGTGCTGCGCGAAGATTATGTGCGTACCGCGCGCGCGAAGGGGCTGCGTTACTGGGTGGTGGTCAATCGCCATGTCCTGCGCAATGCCCTGCTGCCGCTGATTACGTTCATTGGCCCGGCGGCGGCGTTTCTTGTCACTGGCGCGTTTGTGGTCGAGGTGTTGTTCAACATTCCCGGCATGGGTCGTATTGCGGTTGAAGCCGTGGGGCGGCGCGATTACCCGGTGATTCAGGGCACAACCATTATTCTCGGCATCGCCGTGGTGCTGATGAATCTGGTGAGCGACCTTCTCTACCACGTGTTCGATCCGCGCATCCAGCTGATCGACTGAGTGCAGTTGTACTAGAAAATAATCGTAACCTGTGAACGTGCAACCCGAACAAACCGCTCCTTCCGCTGTGTGCGGGCTTGCAGATGAGCTTCAGGCCCCAGATACATTGCGCGCACCGGCGAGCTTCTGGCAGCGACTGCTACGTAGCCGGGTTGGGGTTGTGAGCCTGATGGTGGTAGTGCTGCTGCTCGTGGCAGCGCTCTTCGGGCCACTGCTCTACCCGATCGACCCGACGCGCGCCGATTTCCGCAGCATCAATGCCGCGCCCTCGCTTGCGCACCCGCTCGGCACCGACAGGCTGGGCCACGATACGTTGGCGCGGCTGCTGGCTGGCCTACGAGTGTCGCTACTGGTGGCGGCGGTGGTCGAGGTGATTAATATTCTGGTGGGCGGGCTGCTCGGACTGCTGGCAGGCTACTTCGGCGGCTGGGTCGATACGGTGATTGCGCGTCTGGCCGATATGGTGTTTGCCTTCCCCGGTTTGCTGCTTGCCATTCTGGTGGGCGCGGTGTTCGGCCAATGGGTTACCGAGCACTATGGCAGCACTGCCCGGCTGGTACTGGTGGCTGCCTCGCTGAGCCTGGTGGGCTGGCCGCTGATGGCGCGCTATGTGCGGGGGCAAACGCTCAGCCTGCGTGAGCGCGATTTTGTGCTGGCGGCGCGGGCGTTGGGTCAGCGCGAGCGAGGCATCCTCTGGCACCATATTCTGCCGAATGTGGCCGGTCTGGTCATCACTGCGGCCACGCTCGATGTGGTAAATGCCGTGGTCGGTGAAGCGACGCTTAGCCTGCTGGGGCTTGGTATTCAATCACCAGCTACCAGCATTGGTAAAATGATTGTGGAGGCCACGCCGCAGCTTTCGCAGAACGCCTTACTGGTGTTGGCCCCAGCTGTGACGCTGGCAATCATTGTGCTGGCATTTTCGTTTCTCGGCGATGGTTTACGTCAGGCGTTTAACCCTGGCGAGCGTTAAGCCAGGGTTAGGGCGCATTCGCAATTTGCAGCATAATCCCAACAATTATCGGCGGCAGGGTAATAATCGCTGCCCACGCCATAAGCACTAGCCCTTGGCGCACTCTGTGGGGGTGCGATGGCATTCGTCGCCCGCCCACGCCACCGAAAGAACCGAACCCAAAGATAATGACGCCTGCTAAGAGTAGGGCGCTACCATAATCGTAGAGTGAGCGCCAGCCAAACAGCCAGCACAGCGCGCCTACTCCACCAAAAATCAGCACCTCTAGCGGCAGAACCCGGCGCAGGAGACGTTGCCAGTTCACCCGCCCCTGAGTAATTCGTGAAGGTTGCATAGCAAATCAACCCTTATTAACGAAAATCAGTGCTTTTTAGAATAGTACCATAGAAGAAGATGTTTTATAGATAGTACCTGCGATAGGATGATTAGTTTCGATGCCTAGCGGTCAGGCCAATTTCTTCACACACGACCAAACGCCCAATGCTCTGCTGTGTAGGTCGCGCAATTGACGCTTTCGGTTGCGAATGGTACACTGCGCCCGCCTTGGCTGATGCTACAGTAAGGCCAGCATATTCGGCATTACCAGGAGGAACATTATGCTGTTCACAAATGTTGACCATATCGGGTTTGCGGTGCGCAACATCGACGAGGCAGTTGGCTTCTATTCCACAGCGTTTGGCGTAACCGAGTGGGAGCATATTGCGATGCCCGAGCGGCATATGGCTGTCGCGGCTACGCATGTTGGCGGTATGCTGCTTGAGCTGATCGCGCCAACCTCGGATGAGGCATCGTTTGCCAAATATTTGCGCGAGCGGGGGCCAGGGATGCACCATGTCGCGTATCGTGTCGAGAATATTGTGGCGGCGCTGGCCGAAGCCCAGGCGCAGGGCATCCAGCTGATTGATGAGACGCCGCGTCCCGGCTTGCACAACACACTGGTTGCATTTTTGCACCCCAAGAGCTGCCAGGGCGTGCTGGTCGAACTGGTACAACACCAAGATTAGTTGAAACCCCACCCACCGGCCATCAACGATTGGTCATAGCGCCGATCATTGGTGGCCGGTGCGTGGCAGTGGATGGTCGGTAGTCGTGCTCGCGCAACTTCGTGGCAAAATTATTGTTTCAGCGCTGCTTGGCCTGGCCGTAGTGGTTGTGCTTGGCTTGCTCAGCGATATTGGGCAAGTCGGCCAGAGCTTCAGCACCTTTCGCTGGTCGGCGCTACCCGCAATACTCGGCTTTACCGTGCTGAATTACGTGCTGCGCTGGCTGAAGTGGGATTATTACCTACGCCGCATGCGCATGGGCCAGGGCGTCAGCTATACCGATAGCGCATTGCTGTTTACCAGTGGCATGGTCATGGCCGTCACGCCGGGGAAAGTGGGCGAGGTGCTGAAATCGTACCTGCTCAAGCGGCTCAATGGCACATCCATTAGCGCCTCGGCGCCAATTGTGCTGGCCGAGCGCGTGACCGACGGCCTGGCAATGCTGCTCCTGATGGGGTTTGGGCTAACGCTATACGCGCCCGCGCGGCCACTGTTCTATGTGCTGCTCGTGGCGACAGCGATAGGGCTGCTGATTGCCCAATCGCGCGCCCTGGTCGATCGCGTGCTGGCCGTGGTGGCGCGCCTGCCGATGGGCGCACGCATTGCGCCGCGCTTGCTCACCGCCTACCTGAGCATGAAAGAATTGCTCTCGTGGCGCATTCTGCTGGTTTCTACCATTATTAGTGTTGTATCGTGGTTTGGCGAGTGCATCGCCATGTATTATGTGCTGCGCGGGCTAGGCGTGCCTGGCTCGTTTTTGCTGCTTCAGCAAGCCACGTTTGTATTCGCCGCCTCAACGCTCTTTGGCCTGGTATCGTTCCTCCCCGGCGGTTTAGGCGTATCCGAAGGGTCGAGTACACTCATGCTCGAGCGGCTCATCCCGCTGGCGGCAGGCCCGGCCACCACTGCAACCATCATTATCCGCTTCTGTACGCTGTGGTTTGGCGTGAGCCTGGGCGCAATTGCGCTGGCGATCTTCACCCGGCGCTACGGCGACGAGCGCGAGCCTGCGGCACCTGAAGGTGGCGCGAGTGGCCCGGTGGCGGGCTAGCTTGGCACCAAGGATGGCGACGCTGCTGATGTACGTAAGCACGTAGTGTAAAGAATATCATGCGAATAGCCCGAATCCTGATGCTCCTGGCGCTGCTGGTTCCGCTCGCAAGCTGTGGCACCAGCGCCCTGCTCGCAAACGTCGGCCCGACAGCGATTGAGCTGCGACCCACCGGGCGCGGCGAACATTCGACCATTAGCTACACGATTGGCAAGAGCGCCCGGGTTTCGGTCTATTTGACGGACGCAGCGGGCACACGCTATACCCTCCGCGAGAACGAGGTGCGCCTGGCCTCACCTGATGCGTATGCCCTGGATTTCGATGGCACTGCCCCCACCACCGACCCGATTCTGAAGCAAAAGGCGCTGCCGAGTGGCACCTACACCTACACCGTGCAAGCTACCGCCGATGATGGCAGCACTGCGCAATCGCAGGGCACGATCACAATTGTCGGTACCAACCCCAAGCCCCCGCTGATTGATAACCTGGTCGTGTTTCCCAACACCATCTCGCCCAACGCCGACGGTATCGACGACATTGCCGAAATCACGTATCAGCTGCCGGTTTCGGCCACGGTTGACCTGACCTTCACCGGGCCGGAGGGCAGTGTATACCAGTTTGTGGCCGATGATAAAGAAGGGCCGATACCACAGCGGCATGTTTGGAATGGAAAAACTGTTGACAACACGCTGCTGCCCGATGGCGTATATACGCTCACCCTGCGCGCCCAGGATCTGTTTGGGAACCTGGTAGAACGGCAGGTGCCGGTGACGATCGCGGGCGGCGGCCAGCCCGAAGTGAAAATCACGTTCACCAATATCGCGCCTGAGGCGATTATGAAGGGCGACGTGATTACCGTCACCATGCGCGTGAAGAATACCGGCGATGTCCCGATTCGCACGTATGGCCCGCCCTCGGGCTACGAGTATAGCACCGACGATGTCTTTTCCTCGGTGGCGGGCGGGAAGTATGTGGTGAAGCCCGGCGGTTTCTGGCGCATTGGCGTCGATTGGGATGCGAACAGCGGCGGCGCAGCCAAGCGCTACCCCTACCGCTGGGCACTTTCGCCGCGCCCGCCTGAACAATGGAAAATACCGAACGAAGAGGATGTGCTGCTGCCGGGCGAAGAGGCCGAAATCATCGGGCGCATCCGCGTGCTTCAGCCCGAAACGAAAATGAGCTTCTATGTCGGCCTGATTCAGGATGGTGTGGGCTTCTTCCAAGATCGCACCGGCCGCACGATTATCAAAATAGGGTTTTAACTCGGCAGGGGGTAGTGCACCTGATTGGCTTTTGTGATGCGCAAAATGCCTAATGTGCAGCGTAGCGTAAGTTATGGTATAATAGCGCCGGGCTTACAACAGAACGACGGGCTGCGCCAAGCCTGATCGCGATTAGTAAGGAGATATCTGTGGCGCTAGAAAAAGAAGACAAGACTGGTATCATCAGCGATTATCAGGTTCACGGAACCGATACTGGATCGCCCGAAGTGCAAGTCGCGCTCTTGACCGAGCGGATCAATCAGTTGATCGAGCACCTGAAGACCCACACGCACGATCATCATTCGCGCCGTGGCCTGCTTAAGCTGGTTGGCCGCCGCCGCCGTTTACTGGCGTACCTCAGCGGGAAAGACAAAGATCGCTATCGCCAGCTGATTGAGCGGTTAGGTCTGCGCCGGTAGTGGTGTGAGGGTGATCGATACGAATGACGCTAATTCAGCTGCCGATGTTGTCTTGTGCCGCCTCGTTCGATCCACCACCGAACCAGCTCAATGTGGGGAGTATTACGCAAGCCCAGGGAGCAAATGCCCTGGGCTTGTGTCTGTTGTAAGTCGTTCGTTTTCGTTTGGGGCCGTTAGGGATTGGAGAGTGATACTCAGCTTGTGGCCGGTAAGTGCCGATGCTGAGCGGCAGTCTCCAGTACCTAACGCCCCGTATTGGCCGTATGGTGCGGCCTCTACCAAGGAAAGGGTGTATGTCAGATAGGCAAATTCATTCCGTCAGCGCCGAGATCGCTGGACGGACGCTGACCATCGAAACGGGTCGGCTGGCCGAGCAGGCCGATGGCGCGGTTACTGTGCGCTATGGCGATACGGTACTGCTAGCCACAGTGGTGGGCGCGAAGGAAGCGCGCGAGGGTGTCGATTTCTTCCCACTGACGGTCGATTACGAAGAGCGTATGTATTCCGCCGGTAAAATCCCCGGCAGTTTCTTTAAGCGCGAGGGTCGCCCTACTACCACTGCAATTCTTACCGCGCGCCTCACCGATCGCCCGCTGCGGCCACTTTTCCCCAAGAGCTACCGCAACGAGGTACAGGTGATTATCACCACCTTCGCGATTGACATGATCAACGATCCCGGCCCATTGGCGATTATTGGCGCCTCGGCGGCGCTGGCGATCTCCGACATTCCATTCGCTGGCCCGGTTGGCGCAGCGCTGGTGGGCCACCTCGATGGTTCGCTCGTGGTAAACCCCGAGATGCCGGACATGCCGAACAGCCGCCTCGACCTGGTGGTGGCGGGTACGAAAGATGCCGTGCTAATGGTTGAGGCTGGTGCGCACGAGCTCACCGAAGATGAAATGCTTGATGCTGTGATGCAGGGCCATGCTGTGTGCAAGCAGGTGTGTGAGCTACAAGAGCAGCTGGTGGCGCTGGCGGGTCGTCCCAAGCGCGAGTATGTCGCCCCGGCTGCCGATACTTCGCTTGAAGAGGCAGTAGGCGGCTACATGGGGGCGCGCCTGAAAGAGGCGCTCAACAATTCTGACAAAACCGCGCGCCAGGAGGCGACCGATGCCCTGCGCGCCGATGTGCTGGCGCACTTCACCGCCGATGAGCCCGAGGAAGAGCTGCCTATGCGCACCAAGGCAGTTGAGAAGGTATTCGACGCGCTGCTGAAGGAAGAAGTGCGCTCAGCGATCCTCGAGCGCGGACAGCGCGTGGATGGCCGCAACACCACCGAGATTCGCCCGATCGCGATCGACACGGGTGTGGTGCCGCGTGTGCATGGTACGGGCCTGTTTACGCGCGGTCAGACGCAGGTGCTCACAATTACCACGCTTGGCTCGCCAGGCGATGAGCAGCGCCTTGACGATCTGGGCATCGAAACAACCAAGCGCTACATTCACCACTACAACTTCCCACCCTACAGCACAGGCGAAGCCAAGCGCATTGGCTCGCCGCGCCGCCGCGATATTGGGCACGGTGCGCTGGCCGAGCGCTCGCTGCTGGCGGTGCTGCCAAGCAAGGACGAATTCCCCTATACTATGCGACTCGTCTCCGAGGTGCTTTCCTCGAATGGCTCGTCGTCGATGGCGTCGGTGTGTGGTTCGAGCCTTTCGCTGATGGACGCAGGCGTGCCCATTAAGCGCCATGTTGCGGGGGTCGCGATGGGCTTGATCACTGGGCCAAATGGGCAGTGGAAGGTGCTAACCGACATCCAGGGCCTGGAAGATGCGCTCGGCGATATGGACTTTAAGGTCGCAGGCACCACCGAGGGCGTAACCGGCTTGCAGATGGATATTAAGACCACCGGCATTACCTACGACATTATGCGGCAGGCATTTGCCCAGGCGCGCGATGGCCGCCTGTTCATTCTCGACAAGATGGATACTGCGATCAGCACACCGCGCGAAGATCTGTCGGAATATGCGCCGCGCATCATCACGCTCCAGATTAACCCCGAGAAGATCGGCGCGCTGATTGGCCCGGGCGGCAAGACGATCCGCAGCATTACCGAGAGCACGGGCGCACAGATCGATGTTGAGGACGATGGCCGTGTGTTTGTTTCGACTGCGGACGGTGAGGCATCGAAGAAGGCCGTTGCCATGATCGAAGCGCTGACGCGTGAGATTAAGGTAGGCGATGTCTTCCTGGGCAAAGTCGTGCGAATTATGCCGTTCGGTGCCTTTGTAAACTTGCTGCCCGGCAAGGACGGCATGGTGCATGTGTCCGAGCTGGACATTGGCCGCGTCGAGAATGTCGAAGATGTGGTGAGCATGGGCGATGAGATCAATGTCATGGTGATCGGTGTGGATGCAGGCACCGGGAAGGTGAGCCTGTCGCGCCGCGCTGTGCTCACCGGCGAATCGCCCGAGGATCGCCGCGCGGCTGGTGGTGCACCGCGCTCAGGGAATGGCGGTGGTGGGCGTGGGCCGGGCGGCGGCGATCGTGGCCGGGGTGGCCCGCCGCGCAACGGCGACCGCGATCGACCGCGGCGGCGCGATTTCTAAACGTTGATACCTAGCGTTGGGGTTGTCAGCCAATCGTTTGTGCGGCTTGACAACCCTAACGAAAGCTGCTAGAGTAAGGGCGCGCGGGAGTGGCGCAATGGTAGCGCATCTGCTTCCCAAGCAGAGGGCTGCGGGTTCGAATCCCGTCTCCCGCTCCAATGATGGCCTCGCAGGTAGTTGTCACTGCCTTTGCGGGGCTAATCTCTTTTTTGCGTAGAGCTTCTGTACTCGCCTTCCTCCGCATGAATCTTAGCAACAGCGCAAACAAGATTGCCTCGATACAGAGTACAGTGCATGTAAGTGCTGACCATTGCGCAGCTGCTCGGCGGCGCGGCGGTGCATATGCCGCCCGTCTATGCGCCCTTTAAGCAGGCGCAGGCCGTGGGGAGCAAGCCGAGCAGTAGGGGTTGTGGTAGCGGCCAGGGCGCTATGCCCCCAGCCGACGATAGGTAGCACGCAGCCGCTGCAGGAGCGCCCGCGCCCACAATGGGCCGAGCGAACCAATGACCTGACGGTAATACCACGATGTCGCAGCCGGTCGCGCGTGCGTTGCGCCTCCGTCAGGGCTTGGACGCCCGCCCCCTCGACCGTGAAGTAGCGCTTTGCCCGCCCACCGCGCTCAGGCGTCGCTTCACCCTGCCGCGAGCTGACAAACCCTTTGATCTCAAGGCGCTCTAACGTTGTATAAATTGCGCCAATGGAGATCATCCGCTCACTGGCGTCCTCGACCCGCTGGCGAATCGTCATGCCATACGCATTGTTGTACAGCTGCTGAATCGCCAGAAGCACCAATTCCTCAAACTCACCGAGAGATAACGGATTGTTAGCCATGAGCACATTACCTCATTTCCTCTACTTTATATATTCTACGCTGTAGAGAATTATTTCAAAATGTCAAGCGGCAAATTTGAAATGTCCCAACAAAGAACCGCCCCTGATCTCAAGCGAGATCAGGGGCGGTTGTGGGGGAGATTAGTGCGTTCGCTCCTCGCCACAGGATAGGCATCGACACGTAGCAGGTGCAAAGAATGACCGCTGCACAAGATTATGATCCGCTGCTATACAATCGGGCGCTGAGCAGGCTGCGCCGAGCAGGGCCGGAGCTTTGGCGCGCACGCTGGATGTGGTGAATGAGGCTGCTGCGCGGGTGCTGCGGCGTCCAGCAGTCGGTGGGCGGCTGGTGGTGGCCTGCTCGTCGCGCTGCTGCGCTAGCGCGGCCTGGCCGCGCACGGACTCGGCTGCCGAGGTTCATTCGGCGGTAGGCCTGGGCGCGGGCTGCGCAGGTAGTTTTGTACGGCCTGCCAGAGGGAACAGAAGTGCCTGATCAAGGACAGAGCAGTGTTCGTCGTGATGGTGTATGATGCGGCGTGTTCCAACGGGTTGCGCGTTAGCGGCGCTGCCACGGATTGATGGTAAGCACATTGTAGCAGAAACTGACAAACGCACGATCTCGTTCGACGCGTAGCGGCGTCCGCTGCATGCGCGGGTTGGGCAGTGCCGTTGATAACGTTATTGACCAGTAGGCGTGTTCTTATCATCCAGTGACCGTTCTGTCTCGGTTGCAAAGATGGAGCGCAGATTGGCGAGCGCAGTCAGTGCATCCACATCAAACGTGGCGGTGCTGGTTGGGATTGCGCGGAGAAAATACACGGCGAGTATAGCAACAATCAGCGGAAAAAGACCACAGTTCCAAGCAAGTTGCCCAAGAATGGCAAACAGCAGACCAAAAACGAGCGGGATAATTGCTCCGATCCTGCGTGTCAGCACACTCGAACGATGCGGTTGAATGGTCAATGGAATGCTTGCACCGTCAGGTGTCGGCGCTATGACGCTATTGATCTGATTGTCGTGCAAGCTGGTAGCCCAGAGCGATGTGCTCTTCGAGGTGTCGGCGCTATGACGCTATTGATCTGATTGTCGTAGATGTGTTTGCCTGCTGGGATGCGACAGATTGAAAACTGATAGCTGGTGATCGTTCCAGCGAAAAGCCACGTTCGCGGTCGCGGCTATAAGGAAAAGATCGGTGTTTGCTTTTCAATGGAACGGGTAAGACGCTGGAGCGCCTCTTCTGCCGAGAGTCGGGTGTTCATCTGAATGCGTCGATGTGGTGGCTGAGACGGTGGCATGAAAGTACCCTGTTGAGCAGTGCTCACGGCCCTCTGACCTTCAGAAATGATTGCGCGTTCTTGCTTGATGAGGCCCGCCCAACGGATTGCGTTGCCTGCTCTGGGGCTTGGACGGCGAAGCCGTCCAGCCAGAAAAGGTTACGGCGTAGGAAACTGCTTGGGATGTGCGTAGAATCCCCAGCGTCAGGTGCATGCTTTGTTAGGCGGATTTTTCACCTTTAGTTCGCATTATAAAACAAAAGGCAGATGCTTCAAACATCTGCCTTTTGAGACTTTTTTGATTTCTTCTGACTTTGAATCAGGCTTGTTTAATTAATGCCAGCATTTCGGATTTATTCATCGGCTGCATGGAGAGTTTGCCCATCAGTTCGATGTCGGCGGTTTGAGCCAGACTGCCAGCATGTATGGGGTCGAAGCCTGCGTCGGTGATGAGGGTAGCGAGCAGGTCGGCGGCGTGGGCGTCATCGGCGGTGTAGGGGATGGCGATGCGCGGGGTTTGGTGATGCGTTTCGCGGATGGCTTTGCCAGGCAGACTGCAAAAGGCTTTGACCCACACGGCTTGCGGAGCGAGGGCGCGGTTGCGGTCGAGTGCGGTTTGATTGGGCGGTAGGGCGCGCTCGAAGTTGGCGGGGTTGTGTTTGTCGATGGTGCCTGCTTTGAGGGCGAAAGGATTCGAGATGTCGAGAATGATTTTGCCCGTCAGGTCGCCCATCTCGCGCAGGGCGGATTCAATCGTCCAGTAGTTGACTGCCAGCACGAGCAAGTCGCTCAAGGCGGAGGCTTCGGCTACGGGTCGGGCACGCAGGTTCGAGGTCGGGTCGGAGGCGCGGGTTCCGTAGAGAATGTCGTGACCTGCGGCAATCCACAAGTCGCCGAGAGTCGTCCCCATATTTCCTGCACCGATGATTCCGATTTTCATGGCTGTCCCTTTGGCGTGGGAATGGCGCCGAGTTGTTGCATGAGACCGAGCATGTCGTCGCCAACCCATTCTTCGGCGATTTTGCCGTTCTCGATGCGGAAAAGATCAATGCCCATCCATTGCATTTTTTTGCCCGTGGCGGGAATGCCCATCATCGTGCCTGCGTGCGTGCCCATGATTGTCCAGCGCGTGGCGACAAGGTCGCCTTCGGCAAAGACGCTTTCTTCGTGGGCGTGCAGGTCGGGGATGCCGCCGAAGAGGAATTGAAAACTCTGCTTGAGCATGTCCGCGCTGTGAATTTCGCCCGATGCGCCCGCGTGCCAGACGAGATTGGGATGCCAGAGTTCATCCACTGCGGCGATGCTTTTGCCGTTGATGACTTCGCTGATGTAACGGCGGACGAGGTCTTTGTTGTCCATGCTTATTTCCTTTCGAGACGGAAGAGCGCCACGAGCGAGACGATTTCGGGAATGAGCAGGGCGATGACCTGAAAGGCGAACGAGCCAGCGCTAAAGGGCGGAGTGTTGAACCTGAAGATGGCGATGGTGTCGAAGGTGTCGATGAAGAAGCGGCACATGATGGTCAGGAAAATGCCTTGCGGGTTGCGGCGGATGAGTCCGTAAATCATGGCGATGAGGATGACCAGATAACGGAATGACCACGAGAACGCGAAGGCAGGTTCCACGCTGATGCCGTAGGACGCGAAGAAGTTGGCAGGGGAAGCGATGGAGAATCCCACCATGAGGGTGGTGAAGAGGGTGACGAAGATGGCGTAGCCGAAAATGAGACGGGGGACGGGTTTGGTTTGCATTTCATGCTCCTTTGAGTTTGATGAGCATGAGTTTATGATTTTATTCCCCGCTTGCGAATGACAGAAACAGGCAGAGAGTTTACTTTTTTATGCGGGATTTTTACCACGAAGGGCACGAAGGTACACAAAGTTTTTTGAGGGTTTTCCTTCGTGTCCTTTGTGGTGAAGAAGTTTATGCGGCTCGGAAGTCTTTGCGAAATTGGTCTGGGGATACGCCCGCTTCGCGCTTGAACCAGTTGCTGAATTGCGCTGCGGAGAGAAAGCCCAACCGTTGGGCGGTTTCGCCGACGGTGAATTCAGAGTGAGCAAGCAGACGTTTGGCTTCGAGCGTCAGGCGGTCGCGCAAGATTTCACCTGGAGTCATGCCTGAGGTCTGACGTATGACTCGGGTGAGATGGTTGGGCGTGACTCCTAAAAGTTTAGCATACGGTTGGGTGGTGCGGTCGGTCAGGTAGCGTTGTTCCACGGCGAGGTGAAAGGCTTTGGTCAACTGCATGGCGACGGAAGTTTCGGCGGAGGGTGAATCGGTTGGGTAGAGTCGCTTCGCTTCGGTCAGCAAGACACGCACGTAGGATGCCAATAATTCGCGGTTGTTTTCGCCAAAGGATTCATAATGCTGGTGGAGGGTGGTGAACAGGTTGGAGAGAAGCGGACGATTCGATTCATCCGTTGCGAGGAAAGGTGTGGCGGTTGGCGCGAAATAGGGCAGGGAATTGATTTCAGTCGGCGAGAGAAGTTCGGGTTTGAAACTGATAACGAGCAGGTCGAGTCCGCTCATATCGCCGCGCCAGGTGTGGAGTTGACCTGGACGGATAAAAATCATACTTCCCGCTGAGAGAGGAAACTCCACAAAGTCGCTGAAGAAGATTGAGTCGCCGCGCTCCAGCCACATCAACTCGTAGTGGGCGTGGCGGTGCAACTGTCCGCGAAAGTGGGGCGGCAGGTTGTGGGCGCGTCCGATGTAGATTTGTTCATCGGGACGGTTCACGCCGAGGTGGAGGAAGGGCGGTTCTTTGGTGGAAGACATGTTACGATTTTATTTGCCTAACGGCTTGCGCATCAGCCGCCGCGAGCGTGCTGCGCAAACAACTTCAAAAAAAGGCACGATCTCGCGCGCGGCGCGGTCAACTGCAACGCCGGGTTGGGCGAACGCGCTTGGTTGCCGACCACCGTGTTGCTGCCGCAATCATACCACGGTTCATCTAGCACTGCGTTTGGTTTTTGGCTCTGCGCAACGAGGCGGGCGCAAGACAGGCGCGGGCGCGCAGCGGCGCTTGTGCCCGCTTCGTTGCGCCTGACGCACGCAAACGGCGTTGATCTGCTGACAGCGGGAGCGAACCGCGTGGCGCGCAGCACGAGATGTCTGGAAGCAGGCGTTTGTTTTGCGCGCCGCGCGGTTCGCGACCGAGCCGCGTATCAACACATACGAGTGCGTGCGTGAAGGTCTGTTTTGTGGCGGTGTCGAAAAGGAATTTGCACCGGTCGAGCAGGAAGTTGCAGGTGCAGAATCGAATAATGTACTGGTCGAAAAGGAATTTGCGGCTGCACAAAGCGTGGATAGTCGCGCCTGAGGCATCATACGAAACGGGTAAAAGAGCGGGGAAGCAGCGCAAGATTGGGCGTGGTCAGGCAGTGATGCGCAAGGCGGCACGCGCGGCTGACGAGCGAAACCTGGCAGGGCAAAAAAGACAAAAACGGAGGTCTATGCTCAGCGCAACAGGCAGGCGGGCGGCTTGAAACCGCAATGAGAAGGTGAAGGGCGCAAAAATGTGATCAGGACAGCGTTCGCCCAACGGCTTGGCGCTCAGTTGCGCCGCAGCGATAGATCAGGAGTGCTTTTTCACCGTTTCCAGCTACCAAAAACACCCGATCTCGCTCGACGCGTAGCGGCGTCAACTGCAGCGCCTTGTTCGGTGGCGGCTGTCGCCAGTCACAGCGTGCTTTAGCTTGCTTCGAGAACGCTCGCTTCGTAATGTTTGAACTCTGGCTTGGTCGTAAGCAGTGGTATGAGCTCCACACCGATGCGCTCTACGACGGCCGAATTCAAGTACGCCTCGAAATGCTCCTTCGTCTCGAACTCCCCATAAATGACATATCTCTGGCGAGTGTCCGCTGCGCGGTACCACTCGTATTTCACGCATCCTGCGGTTTGGCGTGCATCATCCACTACGCCTCGTAGGGCGCGCTCAAACGCGCTGACCGCTTCTTCTTTTACCATCACAGATACATGAATGAGAATCATGTTCGTGCTCCTGTGTATTGGGAGCGCACTGCCAGTTCAGTGAGCGAAGTGTACACAACGGCTCGCGTGCTGAAGTGCGGCTGTCTTACAGTTGTTGTTACGCTTGACATAGCGTATACTTTTACTTGCCGAAACGCAAGTACTTACTTTTTTGTCAGTACATAAGAAAGGATCAAGCATGGCTGCATCGCCTGAGACTGCACCGACCCAAGGAGTCGAAACCGCCCTCCAGGTACTTGGTGGCAAATGGAAAGTGCTCATCTTATGGCACCTCTTGAGCACCACACTGCGCTATGGTGCGCTACGCCGACTGATGCCCGATATTACGGAGAAAATGTTGATCCGACAACTGCGTGAGCTTGAGCGCGATGGGATTATTGCGCGCATCAGCTATCCGTCGGTCCCACCACGCGTCGAGTATCGCATGACCACCTATGGACACAGCCTGTCGCCGATTCTTGATGCCCTATGCCATTGGGGATGGTGTCATCTTCAGCACCAGCAGGCTGGTCTTCGCAGCGAGCGAGCGGGCGGCACAAATCTCAGGGCATCGGACAGTGAAAGTGTACCAGGGGTAGTTGTACAGAGCGAGATGCCGAACAGTTGACTGACTAGCTAACACTTACGGCGGAGGGCATCAGAGCGCCCGAGAATTGAAAGCTGCCCAAGGATGGGCCATACTGGACGGTTGCCAGACCTATTCCAGAAAGGCCAGTTCCATGAGCAGCAGCCAGGCATTATACCGCCAGGTCCACACCAAGCTCCGCTCGCTTCATCCCACCCTACATCTCAAACGCTTGGCCGTGTGGGTCTGGGTGGTCGTCGGTCTCATCCAAAGTCAGTCGGTTCATCTGAGCGAGATCGCCAATCACATCCCAGCCGAGGCGGAGGCAGCCGGGCGCATCATGCGCGTTCGCCGCTGGCTGGCAAGCCGCTGGATTGTCAGCCGTGACCTGTATACGCCGATCATCCGCGAGGTGCTCCAGTCGTGGGCAGGCCGCGAGGTCACCATCATGCTCGATGGCTGCTTCATCCGGCAGAAAGCACTTCAGATGCTGCGCCTGTCGCTCTCACACTGCTACCGGGCCTTGCCACTCTGCTGGGAGGTGGTCACCAGCAAAGGCAACGTTGAACTGGAGGTCTGCGACAGCATGCTCGATCACGTGGCGACACTACTGAAGCGCACGCGTCGGGTGACGTTTCTGGCCGATCGCGGCTTTCGTGATCGCACCTGGGCGCGCAAGTGCCGCACCCTCGGCTGGGACTACATCATCCGTATCGCCAACAACACGACGATCACCGTCCCGGGTGGGGTGGCCGCGGCCGCCGACTGTTTGGGTATCAAGCAGGGCGAACGCCGCTATCTGCCCAATGTGCGCGTCACGCTCGAGGCCGACTGGGCCTGCAATCTGGCCATCACCTGGACCCGCGCCACACCGACCTGTCCGTCAGAACTCTGTGTCGTGATGACCAATCTGCACCCGACCGGCTGGGTACTACGCCACTATCTCAAGCGCATGCACATCGAAGAGTCGTTCCGTGATGACAAGTCCGGCAGCTTCGACCTGCACGGCTCGCATCTCACCGATGCCAAGCGGCTCGACACCTTGCTGCTGGCGATCGCGATCGCCGTGCTCTGGATCTACCAGCTCGGTGAACAGCTCCTTCGTGAAGAACGCCGCAAGGAGATTGACCCGGCCTACGGCCGCCAGCTCAGTGTCTTTCAGCTCGGCTGGCGCCTGCTTCGCAGGCTCCTGAGTTGTGCAACACCTCCGTCCTGCACCCTCACCGTCAAGCCGTTTCGACCGGAGCCCGTCTGGCAGGGTAAGTGTTAGTTAGTCAGCTCTGAACATGAACATCTCGGGCCATACTTCTATCTCACGATCAGAACTTGGAAAGAGCCAGCGATCACACCAGACGGGATTATAGGAACACTGACCGATATACAGCGCTTTGCTCAACTATTTGAAGAACAACTGCAAGGGATTTCCATTGGTGATATATTTATGCTCGATACCGAGTATGCCGCCAGGAACACTGCAGTCTTGCACTGTGAACTTCAAGCTGACGGATTTGATCCAGCCAGTGCAGATCCGCTTTTGTAAGCGCATGCAGAAATAGCGCATCATAAAGGCATACGTCTCAGAAGCGAGCTATTCGGTGTCCGTCTGCAACTCAGTTGTAGAGTGGGCGTTGCTACTGATACAGAATTGGTCTATTACCGCATCCTAATGCCCAAGCTCTTATCGGCTGCGGCCGAACACGCCGTTGCAGCGGACGCCGCTTCGCGTCGTGCGCGATCGGGCGTTTTTCCAAGCTGGTATCTGCTCCAATGTGGCAGCCATCAATGACTGGCGGCGCCGCTAACGCGCAACCCGTTGGGTCGCGCGCCCGATCCAAGCAGGTCGCACCGGAGCGCCGCTCCGACGTCTTGTTTTTTGCACGTTATGACAATATAACTCGTCTTTCCGCCCAATTTGGCGGTTTAGGCGAATCCGATTCGTCTTTGCCCCCACCAGTGGATTTTTAGACGAATCCGATTCGCAAACCATCCCGATTCGGCAATTCGGCGAATCGGTTGCGCCTTCTACCCTGCTGTGGGATAATAGACGAAATCGATTCGTCTACTTGGAGTTGGGCGCTAACCAGTTAATACTTGTACCAGTACCACAGCAGTTATGTGAAACGTAATCCCTTGAGCATTCGCCTAGAGCTTTCAAGGATAGATGCTCAACTAGAGCAATTCTGGAAATCCTACGATGAGCGACTTCTATACCGGCCTTGAATTGCCAACTGAGCTGCAATCTCAGAGTGTAGCGCTTCATCAAATCGGTATTAACGATATTGCTTGGCCTCGTGATGCCGCACTCACACTCCTACAGGCGCTCCGTACTCGGACAATCGCGGTTCTTGGTGGAGATGTTCTACGACTTGCGTATGACAAGCTAGATCACACCTACGATAATTGGTATACCAATCCACATCCAAGCGAAGATTTTGCGCACTACGCTGTTCGAAGCCAGGAAGTTGCGGCAGCATATATCCAAGACTATCGAGAACACGGTTCCGGCTATCTCTACCTACTTGTGCTTGCGAATCAACTCCCATCACAATAAGGAGATACGAAAACTGGTTGAGATACTTCCTGGCACCAGATAGAAGCGTCACTAAACCAAGGTGATCTCTTTCGCTTTCAGATGCGGTTCTTCCTTTGGCTAGCGCCCAACAAGCGCGTGCAGCCGACGCCGCTGCGCGTCGAGCGAGATCACCGCTATTTCGTGTGCTATCATATGCTCAGGGCGTTCCCAACCTATCGGTGGCGGCGCGGCTGACGCGCAAGCGTTGGGCCGCGCGTCCGATCCAGGCTGGTTGTATCCTCGCGCCGCTCGCTGGTCGTATTGTCATCGGTTATGACAACCCGATTCGTCTTTTATCCTCCCAGTGGGGTTTTAGACGAATCCGATTCGCACACCATCCCGATTCGGCAATTCGGCGAATTAGTTGCGCCTCATTCCCACCTGTGGCATAATAGACTAAATCGATTCGTCTACTTGTAGTTAGCCCGCAACCTTTATCATAGATTTTCGTATGAAATACAAAAGGTTTGGAGGTTCTATGGCATTGGCAAATATTATCCAAACGAGCGATTTGACTCGTCATTTCCACAAAGTAACAGCAGTAGATCATGTTACCTTGCAGGTTCCTCAGGGAAGCATTTATGGATTTCTCGGTCCAAATGGCGCAGGAAAGACTACAACAATTCGTTTACTCTTGCGCTTAATTCATCCCGATGAAGGCACAGTTCGTATTTTTGGGCTTTCGTTACCTCAACAACGACAGGCTATCCTTCAGAAAGTTGGGGCATTTGTGGAACTACCGTCACTATACCCACATCTGACAGGTTACGAAAATCTTGACATCACAAGACGATTGGTTGGTGCAAATCGTCAGAAAATTGACGATGTTCTCAAAATTGTCCATCTGGAAAAAGATTCAAAAAGATTGGTGCGGGGCTATTCTTTGGGAATGCGTCAACGCTTGGCTTTAGCGCTTGCGCTTTTAGGCGATCCAGAACTTCTTATTCTAGATGAACCGACCAACGGATTAGATCCAGCAGGGATTCAAGAAATACGAGCATTAATAAGGTATTTGGCAACGGAGCAGGGTATAACAGTCTTCATATCTAGCCATTTACTCAATGAAGTGGAACAAGTTGCTACTCACGTTGGAATTGTGCTTAAAGGCAAATTGATTTTTCAAGGCACATTGAATCAACTTCAGACAGAGAGCGAACCCTATATCCAAATTAAGACAGACCAAGCAGAAGCCGCTTTTCTACTTCTAACAAATAGCGGTTTTGTTGTTCAGCGGTTTTCAAACGATGAAATACGTATTACCAACGATCCGCAAATCAATCCATCGACAGTCACCAAGTTATTGGTGCAGAATCAAATAGAAGTATCTCAAATTAACAGAATCAATCCATCGCTTGAAGAAATCTTTATACGATTGACTTCAGAAAAGGAAGATTGAACATGAAAGAATTGACTGTCGCCATCCAAGTGGAAGCAATAAAATTACGCCGCACACTTGCATTTTGGATGATGTTCCTAGCGCCATTGGGGATTGTGGGGCTAACCGTGCTTTTTGATGTTCGTCTTGCGGCAGATGTTTCTGGAGCAGACAAAGATGCTTGGGCGGTCATGGTACGTGACACGTTGGGATTTTGGGTAGTTCTTATGTTACCGATGTTTGTCGCACTTGAAAGTTCACTCATGGCACAACTCGAACATAGTCAAAAGATGTGGAAACATCTGTTTTCTCTTCCATCTCCCCGTTGGACAGTATATCTTGCAAAACTAATTATCACCATGATTATTGTTGGTATATCTACTGTTGTTCTCATGGCAGGAATAGTTTTATCTGGCTGGCTATTGCAAAAATTTGGAATTCGCCCAGATTTTCACTGGATAACCCCAAACCCATCATGGGCTGTTGCCATTCGCACTGCCTTACTTGTATTTATACTTTCGTGGTGTATGATTGCCGTGCAAACTTATGTGAGCATGAAATGGTCAAGTTTTACAGTGGCTTTAGGAATTGGAAGTGTGGGATCCATGATGTCTTTTATTCTTGTTCGGAGTGTTACACTAGCACAAGTAATTCCTTGGTCTTTGCCCTTTAACGCATTGGAACCTTATATCAAACAACAAACTTCGCTAGGATTGCCGCTATTGGTAAGCCTTTTGGGCACTCTCGTTTTTACAATGCTTGGGCTATGGGAATTGAATACGAAAGATATTATCTGAAAGCAGAATATTAACCTAATGGCAAAAAGCGAGCTAACAAAGCGTGCAGTGGATTGGCGGGATTCATCGCCATTTTCTAGCATTTTTCTGGTTTCGGTTTTTTCCTGCTCTCAAACATTGTCCATGCCCGCCCGCCAACCACTAACGCACACCGTTGGGCAAGCACGTTCCCCTTTGCAATCCTAAACGCCTGCTTCACACTTCATTTTTTAGCGCCTCACTTCCTTTCTGGTGACCTCAAATCTCGACGGCTCAAATTCGTTTCTGGCGACCTCGTTATCTATTATCGATGGCCCACATTCTTTACCAGCAGTCTCGTTATCTTTTCTCGGCAGCTCAAATTCCTTTCCGACGGCCTCGATCTCCAATCGTAGCTGTCCAACCATCGATTGCGGCAAGATGCAATCATCCGCGAGTTGCTCGTCTCGCGCGTGCGGTCACTGTTCCTACTTCACAGCGTTGGGAGATCAGTACATCTTGCTTCAACTACTACACGCCGCTCGCGTTACACGCACGTCTGGTGGAAGCAAACGCTGCGTCCAAACGATGTCCGTCGCGCACCACGCGGCGCGACATACGCATATGTGCAGCAAGAAATGACGATGCGACGCGCCCCGTGGACCGCTCCTCATTCAAGGCAAACGAATGCTTGTGGCTGATGGACGGCGCACCGAAGCGGGCACACACACCGCTGCGCGCACTCGCCTGCCGTGCGCCCGCCTCGTTGCGCAGCCAAAAACCAAACGCAGCGGCAGATGAAACGTGGTATGATTGCGGCAGCAACACGGTGATCGGCAAACAAACGCGTGCGCCCAACACGGCGTTGCAGCGGAGCGGCTGGATCGGGGCGATTTTGTGATACAGATGCGGCAAGAAGCCTTGCGCGATCTACGAAAGGACACCTTCCAGCCGCCCGCTGAACGCCAATCCGTTGGGCGCGTCTCAGTTCGCATGTTCGCCTCGATCTCGCAGGTCGCTTTCTGTCCTTTCGGCAAAAGCATGCTCTGCTGCTACGAAGAAACGAATCAAGCGTGGGATGAACGCCCGTTGTGCCGCGTGATTCCAGTCAGCGCTTGCTCAACCCCGCGTGGTGCGCGCGCCCGTTGTGCTGAAGTGATTCCAATCACAGTCTAGCGCGCTTCAAGCTGGTACGAAAGCGCGTTATGCCGCGTGGTTCCGTTCAAGGTTTTCGCAACCCTGCGTAGTACGAAGGCTCGTTATGCTGAAGTGGTTCCGGTCAGCGTGGTATAGTCGAGCGCAGCTGCTCGTATTAGTTCAACGTCGGCGGCGTATGCCTCAACTCGGCTGTGTATCAACGCGCGCGCCCAACCCGCGCGTGCAGCGGACGCCGCTGCGCGTCGAGCACGATCGGGCGTTTTTCAGCGCCCGTTTCTGCTCCAATGTGGCAGCCATCAATCAGTGGCGGCGCCGCTAACGCGCAACTCGTTGGGCGGGTGCAGATGCCGTGCCGCTCCACATGTAGATCTTGACACGACCAAAACGAGTACATCGGTCTGACTGAGCCTCCCAACCGCGACGATTGCCAGGTTTGAGAAGCGCACTCCTACGCTGCTGCGATTGAAAGCCAGTCGGGATGGGCACGTTTCTACCGCTGCGAGAGAGTTGTTGTGCTGCGCACTTCTAGGCGGGCGCGTTTGCAAGCCACTCGGAATGCGCACGTCTACCGTGCCGCGTGCAAACCAGTCGCGAGCCTTACTCCTACGCTCGTGCGATTGGGAGCCAGGTGGTAGGCGCACGCTGATGCTGCTGCGATGGGAAAGCGGTTGGAATGTATTTCAACGGGGTGGTCGCGTACCGCGCGGCGCGCCAGAGGGTGGGAGCAAAGAGAAAAGTCACACGCGGTGCGCCGTGCGGAACGCTCGCTGGGTGCTGGAGACCAACGCCGTCGGCGTCCCGAAGGCGCAGCGACGCGAGCACAAACACCGCTCACGCGTTCGCCTGCTTTGTGACCCGCCTCGCTGCGCGACCAAAACCGAACGTGATTGTGTGCCAGAGAGCCGGTGGCTTTACCCATTGGGAAGCGGTATGCGCCAAGCACCCGCCCAACCCGGCATTGCAGTTGACCGCTGCGCGCGCGCGATCGTGGCTTTTTGATGTGATCGTGTGCAGCGCGCGCGGCAACTGAATGCCAACCCGTTAGGTGGCGCTTTCTCCCACCATATACCAAGCACATTTACAGCTCCTTTGCGCGATAGGATCTGCCATGCCTCCACTTATTCGACTACTCGCCTACATTGAACCAACCGACGAAGCCGGTTGGCCAGTCCCGCTACCCTCAACGCATGGCGTCCTTAATCATTTCCGCTCAGTCAGCCTTAGCGACGATTGCGCCAATATTACCTATACCCGTATACCATATGGCTATCTCTGTGTTGAGCTTTCTGATCTGACACAGCAGATAAAAGAGAAGAAGCTCGTTTCAGAAGATGGTATTCTCTTTCATCTTGCTTCCTATCCGACGGTCGCCACACTCCTTCAAGACTTGTATTCCAATTATCTGAGCGAGGTTTTGCCCTCCAACAGCTATGGACAAAGCTGGGTTCTCGCTGCAAAACTTGGGCCAATTCACCAGGTAATGCTGCCGTGGCAAGGACTCGAAACACCATATTGCCGTTCATCATCCATCTTTACGCCTTGGGCACAACATCAGCACCTGAAGCCATATGCAGAAGAGCACAGTACCCATTGGGCTATTGCGGCCCCAACAAACTTGTCGCTCATCGGTCTCGCAGTTCGTGATCAGCGGATTGCTCAAGCGATTGAGTCGTATCCGCGCGTGTTGCGTCATCTGGAGCGATACGGAGTTTTACAGCCAATTCCCGTCCCGTCGGTGCAACTTGACTCAGGCTTTATGACGTATGTATATGATGTTGAGCCTCGTCATCTCGAAAATATTCAGCCGAATGCTGTATATGTCCAACAAAATGTGCCACCATCAAGCTACGAAGCGCTGCTTCGTGCCTATATCGATGAATGAACGGTCGCCTCTGTCTAACACGCCACCTAACACGCGCTTGCAGCGGACGCCGCTTCGCGTCAAGCAAGATCGTGCCTTTTTCAGCGTCGGTATCTGCTACAATGTAGTTGCCATCAATCGGTGGCGGCGCCGCTAAAGCGCAAGTCGTTGGGCGGGCGCGATGTAACACATCCGCGCGATAATTCTCGACACATAGACATGAACGAAGCAGTACAACCAACGTTCCAATCAACTGTACAGCGCATCCTGTTGGGTTGCATAATCGGATTGATCATTGGATTCCCTACCGGTGCAGTATGTTTTGTCGTGTGGGCGATGCTCCGTGATCCCCTCGCCTTCTGCTTCGTTGGGTTTGGATTCATGGGAGTGCTGTATGTGCCACTTATTGGCGGTATCGTTGGGTGCGTCTTTGGATGCGTTGTTGGGGGCATGATTGTGGCGCTTCACACCCGTCTCCATCGCATCAAGTGACGCGCCTATCAATGGAAACCCGCGTTGAACAGACTATCGTAGGCCATCAGCTCCACCAGCGCCTTTGGAATGCCCATCGGTCGCCCCTTAGCTCCACCGTCACGTTTGGGACGCCGATCCGAGATCGTCTCGTCGGGCAAGCGTGGCGCAAACAAGCTGGGACGGCCGCGTCTCGCGCAGCGCGCCAGAAAGGTGCAGTCAACACGAATGTCCGTGGCGGCGCGCCGACGCGAAACGCTCCCTTTGGGCCAGCCAAATAGCCGTTCGGCATCCCGAAGGCGCAGCGACGCGGGCGCACCCACCGCTCAGCCCACAGGCTTCACCTGCGGTGCGACCCGCCACGCTGCGCGACCAAACCCGAAGGTGGTTCCATGCCATACAGCAGTTTTCTCGATTGGAACGCGGTATCTTCCCAGCGCACCCGCCCAACCCGGCGTTGCAGTTGACCGCTGCGCGCCCAAGATCGGTGTTTTTTAGAGAAGCTCGTCAGTGCGCGCGGCAACTGAACGCCCGGCCGTTCGGCCGTCAGTCCATCAACTGCTCATCAAATGAAAGCCTGTTCGAGTAGTACAATATGATCAGGTGGAGCAATAGACCAGAATGCATATGAGTCCGTCAGAGCAAACTAATCAATTGACCCGTGACGAGTGGCGAGACCTCGGCTTCTATTACGACTTTGACGAGAGCCTAGCTCGTTGGCGATTAGTTGGTTCCCGCAGCGGTCTGCTCCACTTTCGCGACTTACTCAACGCTTATGCCAACGATCCCAGACGCCACCAACTCTCTGAGCATGAACATTACGGGCCGTACTTCTACCTCTCAATCAGAACTTGGAACGAGCCAGCTATCGCACCAGACGGAATCATGGGAACGCTTGCCGACATACGGCGCTTCGCACAGCTGTTAGAAAAGAAGCTTCAACATACTTCCATCGGGAGTACGTTTATCATCGATACCGAGTACGCTAGCAATAACTCTGCAATTCTCCAATGTGAACTGCAAGCCGACGGATTCGATCCGGCCAGTGCTGACCCACTTTTATGAGAGCGTGCAGAAGGATCGCCTGAGGAAGCCACACAACGGCTGCGGCCGAACAAGGGCTTGCAGCGGACGGCGCTTGGCGCCGACAAGATCGGGGCTTTTTTGAAAGCTGGTTTCAGCTCGGCTGCCAAGCCGACTTATCGATGCGCCGCCGCTGAAGCCCAAGCCGTTGGGCCGCGCGTCCGATCCACGCTGGTCGCACGCTCACGCCGTGCTCCTGTTTCATTGCCATCGGTTATGACAACCCGATTTGTCTTTTATCCTCCCAGTGGGGTTTTAGACGAATCCGATTCGTCTTTGCCCCACGAGTGGGGTTTTAGACGAATCCGATTCGCAAACCATCCCGATTCGGCAATTCGGCGAATCGGTTGCGCCTTCTACCCTGCTGTGGCATACTAGACGAAATGGATTCGTCTACTTGGAGTTGGGTGCGCTCAGACACAACTACACCGAAAACGTTTGATAGCTGGACCGTGGCGGCATACCAACGTGCGCCAACCCGACCGGCCACGCACGCGCATCCTCGCACCAAGCAACGCTCGTTGTCTTGTCTTGGCGATTGCCTTTCGTCCATAGCATTATCATACCCCCTTTTGAGCGCCACCCATCGCCGAGAGCGCCAACACAATCCTGTGTTGGTCTCGACATATCGTCCAGAGCGCCAGCACACTCGTAGCTGACCGCGAAAGATCGGGTGTAGCGCCAGCACACTTGTAGGTTATCCTCGGCATATGGAACGCCGCTTCGCACTTCTGATCGTCGCGTGCGTACCGCGCGGCGCGCTAATACACTTGAGCGAACACGAGCGCTGCGGGTCGCGCCGACGCGGAACGCACACTGTCTGGGTAGAGCACAAGCAGTTTGCTCACGAGGGCGCAGCGCAGCGAGCACAAACACTGCTCGCAGGCTCGCCTGCTTTGTGTCGCCGCGCTGCGCAACCAGACCCGAAGGTGATACAATGCTGGAAAGCAGTTTGGGTGGCGAATGAACGCACGAGGCTTTCGAGAACGCGCACCCAACAACGCGTTCCAGCGGAGCGGCTGGATCAGGGCTTTTTTACCGGTGAGAATCACGAGCAGGCATTTCCGGTCTATAGGTGTGATATTTTCCAGCCGCCCGCTGAACGCTGGCGTTGGACGGCGACATTCACTTCCATACCAATCACTATTCCAGGGAATAAATAGGCATCGATATAGTTACGAGACTTTATATGCGTGGCATGCTCTCTGAAGACAAGCGCAAACAAATTGAGCAAACTATACCTGAAATAGATAGTCGCATCTCACTTGCTGTATTCCCCGGTTTCATTACGGGTATGCATGATCTACTCAACGAAACGAAATTAGGGGTCGCAATTGGGTAGTCATGCAAGAGTAGTGATAGTGAGCTTCTCGCATTGTTGTGCGTTATAGTCGTGTATGAAATACCAAAGAGCGCCGACATGATTAGAAGTCATCTCATAAATACCAACGGAGCAGAATGATGATGCAGGCAAGATGGACGAAGCCCTGAAAGTTGTACGCGTAATACTCATATCGCACCACAATTCGGCGGAAGTTTTGCAACCAGGC
>WBZP01000070.1_pt1 | contig 142183 bp, 114 predicted proteins | sample 5204301 | NCBI WGS metagenome assembly WBZP01 (sample SAMN12412401, study PRJNA552823) | activated sludge metagenome | isolation source: activated sludge from nitrification reactor of wastewater treatment plant... | place: USA: Pennsylvania | collected 2017 | reverse complement strand
CACCCGCCCGTGAGCAGGCAGCACACAAAAAAAGCCAATAAAAAAGCGGAAAAAAAGACCGCTGGTGTTAAAGGGTACAGGGAAAAAGCATAAAAAATAATGCCAAAATAAAAAAGAGCGGGCAGGGTCGCAGGGAGGAAAAGGACAGAAAAGGCACACGATACAAAAAAATAATTTTTTAAAAACAAAAAAACCAATAAAAATACGGATAATGATTGCACATGACTGCATAAAAAAAATAACATTTTTATGTTATTTTGTATTGCTGCCGCCGGGTGCAGGAACCATCCGCAGAAAATTGCCGCAAAAATAAAAGTCCCCTTGACATCCTATTTGCAGTGCATATATTTTCTATATTTGCGTGTTCAAAAAAAGCGGGCTGCCCCGCCCGAGTGTCCGCTGCAGGGTTGTTCATCTTTTCATTTTCAAGCAGAAACAGTGCCTTCCAACAAACACGCCAGTTTCCGATATCGCATCTTAGACCAGTGCTTTCGCCACCGCCGCTACAGGATCGGCGAATTGGTAGCGGCCGTCAATACCGCCTGTGCAGAGGAGTACCCCGGCAAGCCCCTCACCGTACGCAAGCGCACCATCTATGGCGACATCCAGTTCATGCGCAGCGCTGCCGGTTGGAGCGCCGACATCCGGTGCATCAACGGGTGCTACGCCTACGCCGATCTGCGCTTTTCCATTACCCGGCAGAAACTCAGCCCCCGCGAGGTAGCGGCGCTGCGCACCGCCCTGTCCGTGCTCAGTCAGTTCGAGGGACTGCCCCAGGCCAAAGCTTTACAGTCCCTGCTGGAGCGCGAGGCCGGCCCCACCGACGGCTTCAATCCCACCCTGGTGCAATTTGAAACCAACCCTTTAGTGCGCGGCTTGGAGTGGCTGTCGCCTCTGTATGAGGCAGCGGCTCAGGGCAGGGTCCTTCGGGTACACTATCGGCCCTTTCAGGAAGCACAGGTGCAGCCATTGTTTTTTCATCCCTATTTGCTCAAGGAATACCGCAATCGGTGGTTTGTGTTTGGCCACGCCGAATCCGAAAGCGCCATCCGCAATCTGGCGCTGGATCGCATCGAATCCCTGCACCCTTCCCTGCGGCCCTTCCGGGCCAATACCGACTGGGATGCGGCTGCCCATTTCCACCCCATTGTGGGCGTGACGCGCTACGAAGGCGTGGCTCCCCGGGCCGTGCTGTTCGAGGCAGCCGCCCGCTGCGCCGACTACATCGAGACCAAGCCCATCCATCACAGCCAGACCCTGGTCGAAAAAAGCGCGGACAAAAGCGTGTTTCGCCTGTTTGTCATTCCCAATCCCGAATTGGAAGCCGAGTTGCGGCGTTGGGGCGAGGCCGTCCGGGTGCTGGAGAACCCGTAGCCACTAGCAGGGCCGTTTACAGGCCAGAGTGTGTATAAAGAGCGCAGGAAAAACCAAAAATCACACGAATCCTTCCACCTGTTGCGCGATGGTTCGCCGCTCCTCCACCAGCATACCCAGCACGGCAGGGTCTGTGCGGGCGGTGCGTGCGTAAACGCGCAGGCGGGCCAGCAGGCGCAGGTATTTTTCCGTGAAAAGGCCCAGCAAAATGGAGGTCGGAATTAGCAGCAGCGCCTGTAAGGGGGGCAGCAGCAGTCGCCCGGCCACATACAGCAAGGTCCAGGCAATCGAAAACGTAAAGATGGCGGTCAGGGCCTTGACGTTGGAGTCGTAGCCCACATAGAGCTTCATGCGGCGGGCCAACGCGGCGGGCAGCCAGCAGGGCAGCCACCAAAACAGGTAGCCGATGGCAAAAAGCGGGAAAGTGAGCAACAGAAAAAGGCCTTGCAAGAGTACTGAAAGCGACCAAAAGGGCCGCACTGTGCCTGTAGTCGGGTTGGTTCGGGCAAATACCGCCCGGTCAGTAAGTCCCGCTTCTGTCAGCAGGCCAAAATAGTGAGCGGTGGCATCGTTCAGGGCCTCGTCGCGGAGCAGCGTACCGGCCCACGAGCGACTGCGCAGAAAAGCATCATAAAGGGGCAGGGGGGCCTGGGTGTCGGCCATTGTTTCTAAGCGGCACAAAAAAGCCTCCTCCGCCTCGTCGGCGGTATGGATGCAAAGCGCCTGGACGCGTTTTTCCAGGAGCGCGGTCAGGTCGTCCACGGCCTTTTCCGCGTCCGCCTGCCAGGCAGCGGCGTGGTGGCTGACCACCACAGGTGTGCCGACTTGCATCACCATATCGCCGCCAAATTTTTCAGGGGTGTAATAGGTGAGGCCAATGGGAAGAATGGTCAGCCCCAGCCCAAAAGCATGGCGGGCTTCGGTGCCAAAAGCAATGCGCGCCGTACCCGTTTTGAAGGGCCGCACCCGCCGTTGCATCCAGCTGTTGCCTTCCGGGGCCACGTACAGGCAGCCCCCTTTCTCCAAATGCTGAAACGACCGCTCAAAATACACATCGTTGTTGCGCTCTGCTCCTTCGGGTACATCTTCGCGGCGTTTAATCGGAATGCAGTACAGGCGCGACAGGAACCAGTTGCTCACCGGATGTTTGAATAAACCATAATTGGCCAGAAAAAACAACACATGGGGGATATGGATGCCCACATTCAGCACATCCATGAGGGTACTCGGATGGTTGGAAATAACGATAAAAGGCGTTTCCGTGCGCGTATGTTCAAGTCCCCGGACGGCCCGCCTGCGGTAGTAGGTGTGCATGGAGGCCCATGCAAGCAGCTTCAGAAACCCGTAGATCAGCCACAGGATCGGGTGGATTCGAAAACGACGGCGCGCAGCGGTCATGCCAGCTCCATTTCCACCGCCGACAGTTGGCCAATGGCGTGATCCAGAAATCCCGGAATAATGGTATCGAAGGTATGCTGTATTTTCAGCGGATTGGACAGGTCGTGGATCATGCGCTCGTAGCGGGCCTCGCCATGTTCCTCCACAATGGATTTTTTTCGGGCTTCTTCCATGAAGTACATCAGCAAACCGCCGGGATCGGCTTCCGGGTGAAACTGTGTACCGATCATTTCCGGGCTGAACCGGACGGCCATCAGAGCGCGTTCGTAGTGGACATGGGGGCGGAGTTTTTCAAGGCACAGGATGCGTGCGCCCATTTCCTTAAAGCGGTCGTGTTGGGGCGCAATCACCTGATAGCGCCGGAAGTCGGCGATATAAAAAGGCTCCGCCAGATCGGCGAACAGCTTTTCCTTTTTCCCCCAAAAGGCTTTATGGACCGGGTAAGTGCCAAAGGACATCTTATAGCGCTTGGTCACCAACCCCAACTTGAAGTGGTGGCAGGCCATCTGAAAGGAATGACAGATAAAGAAGCAGTGCTTTTTTTCTTTTGGATGCGTGTGGGTGTTGTTCCACTCCCACAAGTCCTGAATGAGCGCAAAAAAGCGGTCAAACCACGGGCCGTCGTTCACTAAGGGATCGCCCGGGCCGCCGGAAAAGATGTAGATGGAGTGGGAGAGGTCGGGCAGCTCGTTTTTGGCCCGCACGTCGAAATGCGCGAGTGAAAGGGCCGGGGCATACTGACCAATCATATTTTTGAGCATGGGAATACCGCGATTGGTTTCCCCGTTGTACATATCAAGTAAAGCGACACGCAGCATGAGTAAAAGACAGATAGTTGGGGGGCAAAGGTAGCACTTTTAGAGAATAGGGCATTACATTTTATATTAAAAAATCTATATACCTGCTGTTTTCCCGACTATTTGCCCCGCATTCAGGCAGTGTTTAAAAAGGTACGTCCTCGTCCATTTTCGATTTCAGGGTGATGCCGCTGGGCATGAACGGGCCTGACAGGGGTGCATCTATGCCCATAAAATGCGGATCGCCCAAATTGCCGAACTTGGCAAATTTGTCCATGAACTTCACCCGTACCGTTTCTAAGGCACCGTGGCGGTGCTTGGCAATGATGATTTCGGCAATGCCTTTCAGGCTTTGCCCGTTCTCGTCTTCCAGAATCTGATAATATTCCGGGCGATAAATGAAGCCCACAATATCGGCATCCTGCTCAATGGAGCCGGATTCGCGCAGGTCACTCAGTTGCGGACGTTTGCTGCCTCCCCGCACTTCCACGGCGCGGCTCAATTGCGACAGGGCAATGACCGGTACGCTGAGTTCTTTGGCCAAGGATTTCAGTGCCCGGGAGATGCCGGCAATTTCCTGTTCGCGGTTGCCGTTTTTGTTGTCGCCGGGGCCGCTCATCAATTGCAGGTAGTCTATAATAATCATGGCAATGCCGTGTTGTTGTTTGAGGCGGCGGCATTTGGCCCGCAATTCAAAAATGTTGATACCGGGGGTATCGTCTATGAAGATCGGGACATCGCTGAGGCGTTCGACCGTTACTTTGAGTTGTTCCCACTCGTAGGGTTCCAGACGGCCATTGCGCATTTTGGCGCTTTCTATTTCCGATTCCATAGAGACCAATCGCTGAACCAACTGGGTGGAGGCCATTTCTAAGGAAAACATGGCTACCGGCTTGCCGAAGTCTTTGGCGGCGTTGAGGGCCATGGCCAGCAGCAGACTGGTTTTACCCATACCGGGGCGGGCAGCAATAATCACTAAGTCCGAGGGTTGCCACCCGGCAGTCAGGCGATCCAGATCGGTGAAGCCTGTGGGTACACCCGTGAGGCCGCCCTCTTTTTTGGAAAGGGCTTCTATTTGTTGCAGGACTTTCGACGACAGCGACCCCATACTTTCGTAGGTGCGGGTCAGGTTGTTTTGGGTGATGGCAAACATTCCTTTTTCTGCCTCATCCAGCAAATTAAAAACATCGGTAGCATCCTCGTATGCTTCTTTAATGGTCTTCGTGCTGATCCGAATAAGTTCGCGTTGGATGTGCTTTTCTGCCACAATGCGGGCGTGGTATTCCAAGTTGGCGGAGGAGGCGACCTTGTTGCTCAACTCCACCAAATAGTAGCCGCCCCCGATTTTATCGAGATCGCTGCCCTTTTTCAGTTCTTCTGTGACGGTCAGCAAATCCACCGGATTGGAGCGCTCGAACAGGCGGATAATGGCCCGGAAGATGGCCTGATGCTGCTCCAAATAAAAACTTTCGGGCCGCAAAATGTCCATTACGACAGGCAATGCCTCGCGGTCAAGCAGCAAAGCACCCAAAACGGCTTCTTCCAAAGGGATGGCCTGCGGTGGCACCTTTCCAAACACATAGTTTGAAAGGCTCTCGGTTTGTCCCGCCGAATTGGGAGGCGGATTTTTGCGCAGAGGTCGCTTTTGCGAAGCGCTTTCGTTTTTTTCCGTCATTTATTAAAAAAGTGCGCCAAATAAGAGGTATTGCATATTTGGCAGTGGCAAAACTACTGTATATTTCGCATTCACACCACATTTCTAAACAATCCGTTAGGTGAAAAAATGTGAATAACCCCTTGTGAAAATGTGGATAACTAACAAAAAAATACTTTTTATCCACATTTTTTAAAGTTATCCACATTGGGTGTTCTTAATAAATGCTTAAAAAAAATATTTATTATAAACGTATTTTAGCGTCAGTTACATGAAATAATCTTTCACTTAAACATAACGATAAAATTAAATTAACTTAACAAATCCGTGTTTTATCAAGTGTGTATAAGTTTTTGGAACGCTTTAAAAATGTCGCAAAATTAACACATTTTGTTTTATAAAAGCGATATCTTTCCATAAATATTTTGTCATACTGGGGAGATGTTTTTCCTTTGCGAACTTTTTTCATTAAATCCTGTTGCGTTTTCACTTATGTGCGTCTCTTATTCTTCTCTTTGTGCATATACCAGCTTTTGGCTCTGTGCTACCTGCCTCTTGGCTTGTCAATCCTCCGCTCCTGCACCCGCCGACAAGGAGTATATCGAATACTACGGTACCGGACAGGTGCAGCGACGTTATACAGTAGTGAATGGAAAAAAGGAAGGTAAGATGACGGACTACTACACCGATGGCCGCATCAAAGGCGAGCGCTGGTTCGAGAACGACCTCCAGATCGCCAAATCTGTGTTGTATTATCAAAGCGGAGCAGTGCAGGAAGTGCAATATTATGGGCAGGAAGGAAAGAGGCACGGCGGCGATACGGTTTTTTATGAAAACGGCAAACCACAGTTTGCGCTGCAATACGAGGATGGATTAAAAAACGGTTATCTGCGCAAATGGTCGGAAATCGGCACCCTTATTTTTGAAGCCCGTTACGAGAAAGACTCTTTGGTGGAAGTACGGGGACAGCTATTGAAAAAAAAGGAAGCGGATAAACACATTTGATAATTGTTAATTGATAATTGTTAATTGTTAATTGTTAATTGTTAGTGTAGAATGCTCAATGCGTGAAAAGAAAGAGCGATTTCATACCTTCTCCTATTGGCTGGCACATTAACAAATTATCACATTACTCTATTGCCCCATTAGTCAGCACCTTGCCTGTATGTATTTAGACTCCCTCCAACAATTCGCAGCGCAGCATCCCTTTCCCAATGCGCTGCCGGGCCTTTACAAGCCTTGCGATTATATGCTTGCGATGGGGGGAAAGCGCATGCGTCCCATAGCCGTACTGATGGGCTGTCATCTTTTCAGGGATAACTACGCAGAAGCCTTGCCTGCTGCCTGGGCGGTGGAGTTGTTTCACAACTTTACGCTCATGCACGACGATATTATGGATGCGGCCCCGCTGCGGCGCGGTCAGGCCACGGTACATACCCGTTGGAACACCACAACAGGCATCCTGAGCGGCGATGTGATGCTGATTTATGCCTATCAGTTTCTGGCGCGACATGCCGACTCCGCTGTCGTAAAGGCACTTTTAAATACTTTTAACCGCGTCGCCGTTGGGGTGTGCGAGGGGCAACAAATGGATATAGATTTTGAACAACGCAACGATGTGTCGGTGGATGAGTATATCCGCATGATCGAACTCAAAACAGCAGTACTTTTGGGAGGTGCTTTGGAAATGGGGGCGATCTGCGCCGAGGCTCCGGCTGCCGATGCCGAAGCGCTGTATCAATTCGGACGCTTGGCTGGTATTGCTTTTCAGATACAGGATGATTTGTTGGACACTTACGGCGATCCGGAAAAATTTGGAAAACAGGTGGGCGGCGATATTATTCAGAACAAAAAGACCCTGCTTACGCTGCGTACGCTTGAAACAGCCAATGCCGCTGATCGTGCGGAGTTGCATCGCCTGCTACAAACCGGTGCAGAAAATACAGAGGCGAAGGTAGATGCTGTACGGACTTTATACAATCGAAATGACATTCCGGCCCGCATCCGCGCTGAAAAACAGCAGTATCAGGAGGCTGCTTTCCGGCATTTTAACCAGGTGCAGGTGTCGGCAGTACGCAAGCGGGAACTGCGCGAAATGATGGAAGCGCTTTTTGTGCGCGAACACTAAGCGTCGGCATAACAGGCGGGTTTTAAAGCGCCTTTTTACGTGCAGCTGCTTTTTCTACGCTATTTTGCACTCCAAAAGGGGTATGTTCTCTATGCTGCCTTGCAGGAGGTCTCCTTTTTGTACGGGGCCTACGCCTGCGGGTGTTCCTGTGAAGATATAGTCGCCTTTGTGGAGGGTGAAATATTGGGAAAGATAAGTGATGAGGGTATTGAAGGGAAAGATGAGGTCTGCGGTGTGGCCGTCCTGGACGATTTGGTTGTTTTTAGCCAATTGAAAATGGATGTTATCGGGATTAGGGAGTTCCTCTATCGGTATCCACTTGCCGATGGGTGCCGAGCGGTCGAACCCTTTGGCAATTTCCCAGGGCTGGCCTTTGGCCTTCAGGCGGTCTTGCAGGTCGCGGGCAGTGAAGTCTATGCCGATGGTGACGGCATCGTAGTAGCGACGGGCAAATTCGGGCTGTACGGATCGGCCATTTTTGCATACCCGCAGGACAATTTCGCCTTCGTAGTGCAGGTTTTGGGTAAAATCGGGGTAATAGAACCTCCGGTTGTTGAGGAGCAACGCAGTAGGGGGTTTCATGAACACCACTGGCTCGGTGGTGGGCACGGGATTATTGAGCTCTTTGGCATGATCGGCGTAGTTACGTCCTATGCAAAATATTTTCATGATACGGTCAGGCTGCCGGTGTTGATAAGTGATTGAAACAGGATGTGTCCATCGGTGTTGCCGAGTACTGCTTCGGAAGCGCGTTCCGGGTGGGGCATCATGCCGAATACGTTTCGGGTGTGGTTGCAAATGCCTGCAATGGAGTGGGCGGCTCCGTTGGGATTTGCTTCGGGGGTGATGTCTCCTGTCTGATTACAGTAGCGAAACAGCACCTGATTGTTTTTTTCAAGGTTTTCCAAAGTAGCGGCATCGGCATAGTACCTGCCCTCGGCGTGGGCAATGGGTACTTTCAGGACACTATGGTGCGGTACCTGCGCGGTCAGTACGCATTGGTTGGTTTCTGTGCGGATGTGTACGTTTTTGCAAATAAACTTTTGACCGGCATTGCGCAACAACACGCCCGGCAGCAGCCCTGTTTCACAAAGAATCTGGAAACCATTACAAATGCCCCACACGTAGCCACCTGTAGCGGCAAATGCCTTTACTGCCTGCATAATAGGAGAAAAACGGGCAATAGCCCCGGCACGCACATAGTCGCCATAGGAAAAACCGCCGGGCAAAATGATGCAGTCATCGGTGGTAAAGTCTGCTGGCAGGTGGGTGTCTTTGTGCCAGATTTTAATGGTTTCACTGCTTGTCACATGGCGCAACACGTGTACCATATCGTCGTCACAGTTCGATCCCGGAAAAACAACAACTCCAAATTTCACGGTATAATAGCAATAGGTTTAAAATGTTCTTGAAAAATTGGCACGCTTATTCCCCCGATCAGTGGCCATATACCTGTATGCTGAAAGCAGTGACCAGCAGCAGAAAATGCAGTATTTCGGTGAAAGAAATGCGCTTTACGGCTATCAGGGTCATGGAAAGCATGATACTGGCAGAGGGAATAAGCAAAAGCAGGTGCGTATTGTAAAAATTGCCTTGCAAAAGTATAGACAGGCCTGCAGTAATCAAAAAAACGTAAAGAACTTGTATATAACTGCGGACCTGTATAAGTTTGCCCTGGGTATAAAATCCGTAACCGACCACTGCCATAAGCACTAAAAAGCCGGTTAATACAACGGCGATAAGGGCACTCCCCTCCCAATTGGGCGAAAAATGGTACCACCCTGTAAATCCGTTTATCTGGCTACGCCAAAAAGCCGTACCCTGATCCACCCAATAATAACTCAGCCAGCCCAGGAAAAACGCAGTAAAAGTACCGGCCAGATAGATGATTCGTTCTTTCATTTTAAAAGAGCGCACAATCAGTAAAGAAATGAAGCCGGCAGGCACTAAGGAAAACATGGGTGGATAAAAAAAACTGCCGACCGTAAGCCAAAGGGCAGTATCGAGTACGGAATAGCGCACTTCCGGCAATTTATAAGCCTTGAAAATGTACTGCAAGGCGATGGGGACAAACGTTACTGCCATAAGGGGAGGGGAGGCATAAAGGAACTCCGGCAAAAAGGCGGTCAGCAGGACATACGCCACGCCCGGGTACCAGGTCCGGTTGTCGGCAATTCTGTTGGTGTTGGCTAAGTAATTGATCCAGACAGCTTGTATAAAAACAAGGACAATGGCGATCCATAAAGACCAAGCCTGCCTGTTGTCTGTTTCAAGCCATCCGAAAAGGGTCTGCCAAAGCATGCCGCCGGGCGCTATTTCTTTCGTATTGGGCTGTACGTATCCTAAAAAGGAAGGCAGTCTTGTAAAAAGCACATAAAAAAACAGTACCAAAGCCGTAGTGGCACGATTGTTCCGAAACAGCGCCAGCATTTCCTTACTTTAATCGGAAGTTAAAATCAATCCAGCCGCACTGCTCCGCAGAACCGGGTGCAGCAGCGAATTTCCAGCGCCGTGCTGCGGCTTCTGCGGATGAACGCAGAGAACCGTCAGTGGTGGTGGAACCCTGGAGGGTAGATTTTGCGCTGGTGACATTGCCGTCGTCGTCCACGCAAATGGCGACGCGCACCACGCCCTGACTATTTGAATTATAAGAGGGGAGGGGCTTGCCAATGGCTTTGCGGCCACCGAGCCCGCCGCCTACCGAAGCGCCGGTACCCGTGCCATCACCGCCGCCCGTGCCACCGCCCGTGCCATTGCTCTTGCCGAAGGGATTGTCGCCGGTGCCGCCCGGAATGCCCTGATTGCCCGGTTTGCCAGTATTGCCCTGTCCGGTGCCGGTACCCCCCGGCTTGCCAAAGGCGCTTCCGAACTTTCCTTTTTTGGCATCGCGCTCTTCCTGCTCGCGGCGTTTGCGGTCGGCTTCTTCCTGCTGCCGACGGCGCTCATTTTCTGCGGCAATGCGTTGCTCGTCCTGTTGCCTGCGGATGCGGTCCTGCTCGTCCTGTTGTTCGCGCCGCCGCTTGTCGTCCTCTGCCTTTTTAATAGCCGCTACATTGGGGTCGCTGGTAGTGGGCGTATTGATTTTGGAGGGCGCAGAGGGGGTAGGTGTACTGGGTTTGCTGGCTGGCGGAGTGGGGGTCGGGGGCGAAGGCTGGGGGTCCTCAACGGGCGTGGTGCTTTTGGGGTCTTCGAGCTGCTGCCCGACGGGAGCCGGATCATCGCCCTGCCCTTCGTCCGGGAGACCTGCTGCGGCATTGTCGCCGCCGCCGCCCATATCAATCAGAATGGCCGGATTTTCCGTAATCGGCTCACTGGCCGAGAATCGGTAGAAAATAAGAATGGCCAGCAATATAGCGTGAAATATACTGCTCCCCAGAAAAGCAAATGTTCTGTTTTCGCGTTCGGATGATTCTGCTCTGACTGCCATAGGAGAATATGTTGTGAAATGGAGTCGTTTTTTTTGACGTACCCTGTTGTGAAGATGCGTTACAGAGCAGTTTTACACAATAGCATCCGGCTCTTAACACTTTTTTAATAACAGGGCTTTTTTATTACTTCTTCGGGTCCGGCTTTTGGTCGGTGGCTAAAATGGTTTTGACCTGCAGGCGATTGGCAATGTCCAACACATACACGACGTGTTCTACGGCTGCGGTTTTCTCGGCTACTAAGGTAATGGTGGTATTTTTTGGTTCTTTGCCCGAAGCGCGTATCTGGGCTTTTAAGGCATTTTCAAGATTGGCTTCCGGGATGGCTTTGGCATCTAAATAAAAGCGCCCGTTTCGGTCAATAGAAACGGCCAATGAAGGGGATGCCATAGTGGTTGCACTGCTGGAAGGCAATTGCAGATTGAGGGCATTGGGGGTGACAAACTTGGAAGTGAGCATGAAAAACATCAGCAGCAGGAAGATGACATCAATCATGGCCGCAAGGCTGAACTCTGGTTCTACACGAACCCTTCTTTTAAGCGCCATTTTATTTGAACAATGATGATTTTAGTAATTTTTTGGTTTTTAATGTTTATTCTGACTATACAAAACATTAAAAATCAAGTATTTAGTTTTGTTTCTATGCTATGCCTCAAAAGGTCGGCATAGCAGGCCAGTTATGGTGCTATCTGGAAGGTTCCTGCAATAAGTCCATGAATTGAGCCGCTGTGTTCTCCATTTTGAAGATAACTTTATCTAAGTTGGAGACCAAAACGTTGTAGCCTGCCATAGCAATGATGGATACAAACAAACCAAAAGCAGTGGCCGTAAGGGCGTGATAAATACCATTGGACAGTACCTGAGGGGTAATATTGGTAGCAGAGGCCATGTCCTGAAAAGAAATGATCAAACCGATTACCGTGCCTAACAGACCAATCATGGGGGCGATGCCGGAAATAGAAGCCAGTGTGGAGAGATTTTTCTCCAACTTCAGCAACTCTAAGTTGCCTACATTTTCGATGGCTTTGTTGATATCGTCCAAGGGTTTGCCGATGCGATCCAGTCCTTTCTCCACCATACGGGCCATAGGGGCATCCACGCTCTGGCAGAGGGCCTTGGCAGCCTGCAAATTGCCGCTTTCTACACTGGTGCGGATGCTGTTCATAAAATTCTGATCCACCTGTCCGGCGCGGGTCAGCGTAAAGTAACGTTCTATGATGATGTACGCAGCAGCAAAAGACAACAGCAGCAAAATGATGATTACCGTCAGGCCTGAAGCACTGCTGCCCATGATGATGTCGAAAAGGCTTTGGGAAGAAGCTGCTTTAGCATCGGGTGCAGCAGTGGTGGCAAGTTGCAGGAAGAAGAAAGAGGCCAAAAAGGCGTTGGAAATCATACGGAAGAGACAATGATGTTTTAAAAGACATTAGCGAACGACAAAAGTACGCCCTTTTGTATTTTTAAAACGTATTTCTTCTATATTTTTTACAAAAAACACCGGATTCGGTCTATACGGCTCAAAATCAGCTGTTTCTGAATTTGAATTATTTTGTTACAAAAAATACTCACAGCAATTGGACACACGCCTGCCAAACGGCATCCTCGCCCGGCAGCGGAGCCGTCCAGGTCATCCACTCGCCCGAACCCGGATGCTCAAAAGACAATTTCCAGGCGTGCAGGTGAATGGAGCGATCTGCATTGGAACGCCGTGCGCCATACTTTACATCGCCTTTTACCGGGCAGCCGATGGCCGCCAGTTGGGCCCTTATCTGGTGATGCCGCCCGCTCACCAATTCGATTTGAAGGAAGCAATAGCGCGCTGTATGCCCGATCGTTCGGTAATGAAGTTCGGCCCGGTCAGTATCTGGCCCGGCTTCGGGGCTGATGATGGTTTTATTGCTTTTCATCTTCGGTTTTTTGACGAAATGTACCAAAGTGTCCTCCGCTTTCGGGGGGGCGGGTGACACGGCGGCCAGATACGTTTTTTCCACAGTGCGCTCCTGCCACTGACGCGAAAGGGCAGACATGGACAAGGCATTTTTGGCCAATAAAACCAAACCGCTCACTGGCCTGTCTAAGCGGTGTACCAAATGGAGGGGGTGCTTACAATGGGCCTCCGCCAGCGCCATGAGGGATTCATCGCCTGTCGGGTCATCCTGTACGGCCATGCCGACGGGTTTGCTGACGAGCAGCAACATACTGTCTTCGTATAAAATATGCATAGGTTAAACGAGCGCTGCGGCCTTGCGAAAAGCCTCCATTTGAGTAGCATTAAAAATGCGTTTTGGCAAAATCACTGCCGAAACATTGGACGTGAAAAGCAAAAATCCGGTTGCAGTTTCTACTACCCGCAGGAAACCCTCCCATTTATAGTCTGAAGAAAAAGTTTCGCCTTTCATCACGATACCATTGTCATCAAAAGAAAAACGACGCGGCTCCAATAATTGTGTATTGGATTTAAATACCCGACTTGTGGTAAAACGCAGGGTCAGATACCAGATGCCCAACATGAATACCATCCAAAACAGGGTGGTAGCCACAGAAAAAAGGGAAAAACCTGCTTTCCAAACGGGCCATAGAGAGATCAACAGCACAAAACCAACCAGGACGTAGATGGTTTTGCGGCCTGCGCCTTTCCGATAATGGTAGGTCATGAAGCTGCGAAAGTCAGCCTCTGTATATTGAAATTGGATTTCGTTTTGCATAATGTCGGTTTAGCTCTTTTGCGAGCGCACATACACTTCCTGGTCTTTGTACTTGGAAGGACATTTCAGCAGCATGTCACTGGCAGTAAACACTTCTCCTTCCATCTGGCCGGTCAGCACAATTTGTTCAGAGCGTTCAAAGTCCTGGGGTTTTCCGGCGCGCAACACGACTTTACGCGTTTCTCCCCGGTCGTCGCGCAGCCAAAAGGCCAGATAATTGGGGTCCTGCTCCGGATTATATTCCACGGGCTTGTCTTTGACCAGCTGACCGACCAGCTTCACCTTGTCCCCACTTTGGGTGGCTTGTTTGAAGTCTGCATACGTAGTTACATCCTTACTGGCTGTAATAAGGAAACCGATGGCAACGGCAATAACCGCTATGGCAATAATGTGTATTTTTTTCATGACATATAAGAAGGTTGTCTGTGCTGCATAAACGTTGCGACGGGAAAGATTAGTGCATGGAAAGGTGCATCAGCGCGCCGAAATCCACAAACCTGCCGCCCCGCTTTTAATAGCCTCCTTTTAATCGGGCGCGACGTAACTGTTATTGTCCCGTTTTACATCCGCCATGCCGCCTGCGGGGTCAATATCAATGCGGGCAATTTTTTTCATTTTTTCCGGTATATCAAACGTATAAACCGGGTCCACCCAGCGGTGATCGGGGAGCAGGGTACGCGGCTCTTTGTCTTCTTTGGGTTTTGCCCCGCGCATACTTTCCAAAGGCGCATAAAACCACTCGATGTCTCCGTCGGTGTAAGTTACCCGTATGTCCAAAGGCATTGCCATGAGCCCAATGCGCTCAATGGTCACTTTGGTGGTTTTGCGCCCCTCTTTTTCGACGCTTTTGAGGGCATAGTCAATGGTGTTCAGGGTATTGACCCAGTCTTCTTTGTACCAGTCTAACTCTAAGCCGCTTTGTTTTTCGAAAATGCGTACACAATCGTTGACATTCGGATGTTTGAACTTCCAGGTGTTGTAATAGCGCAGCAAACCCTTTTGAAAAGCGCTTTTTCCGATAATATATTCCAACTGACTTAAAAAAACCGCTCCCTTCACATAGGCAGCCACTCCGTAGGCATAGTTGGTGGCAAAATGATCGGCGTGGGTGGAAAGCGGCTCTTCCTTTCCCGAAAGCGCCAGATTTACATATCCGTCGTAAGCGCCGACAAGCGGATTGAAGTCAGCTTTTTTGCCGGGCAGCAAGTCTTCCCGCGCCAATTCATTCATCACAATGTCTTCGGCGTAGGAAGTGAACCCTTCGTCCATCCACGCGTACAGGCTCTCATTGGTGCCGAGAATCATCTGGTACCACGAGTGCAGGTGTTCGTGTACGGACACGCCTACCAAGCTCATCAGGGAGCGATTGCCAGTGATCAAAGTGGCCAGCGGGTATTCCATACCGCCGTCGCCGCCCTGAATGAAGGCATATTCCTTGTATGGATACACGCCGAAGCGCTCATTGATGAGGGTGCGGGCACGATCCATGATGGCGGGTAATTTTTCCCACTGGGCATCATACCCCAAGCCCTTTTGCCAGAAAAAGCGCATAACAGTGCCATCCTGCGTACGGTGTACTACCTGCGTAAATTCGGGATCGGCAGCCCATACAAAATCGTGTACATTGGGGGTTTTGAAATGCCAGCGCAGTTTTTTACCTGCCGGGCGCTCCACTTGCTGATCGGCGGCTTCATAACCATAGCCAGTCTCTTGCGGATTTTGCAAATAGCCGCCCGCTGCCACTATATATTCCCGATCTATGTGAATGGTGACATCAAAGTCGCCCCATACGCCGTAGAACTCCCGGGCGATGTAGGCATTGCTGTGCCATCCCTGGTAATCGTATTCACACATTTTGGGATACCACTGGGCCATGGAGAAACGCACACCCTCGCGGTTGTCGCGCCCGGAGCGCCGTATTTGCAAAGGTACCTGGGCTTTCCAACGCATTTCAAATACGGCACTGGCTCCCGGCAGTACAGGTTCGTTGAGGGTGACCTCCAAAATGGTTTCGTTGGTCTCGAAGCGCACTGGCTTGCCGTTGTGCGAAAGTGCCGATACCTGAATATAGCCGTATTCCTCCGGTTTTAGTTTACTGATACGGTCACTCACCCGTGGGTCGGCATCGGGAAGGCTCCGCGACCGCGTGTCCATCATACTTCCCGGCTGAAAAGCATTGAAGTACAGGTGATAAAAAACCTGCCAAAGCGTATCGGGGCTGTTGTTGGTGTAGGTCAGCTGCTGATAGCCTGTGTATTGATTTTTGGGCGCATCCATGTCTATGTCCATGACATACTGAACACGCTGCTGCCAGCGCTCCGGCTGTGCTGAGGCTGCGGAAACGCAAAATGCAAAAATGCAAAAGAGAGAGTAAATACGTATCATGTAGCAAGTAAACGCATAAGCCGGTACCTGTGTTACGCTCGTACCGACAATTGGATGATATTTTAGGATAAAAACAGGTGTTTTGGGAGGTAAACAACAGGCATAGAAAGTTCTTCATAAAAACCGGTCGCGCCATTCTGCACGGGGCAACCAGCACGTTGCGGAAGCACCAAACCAATGGTAGCGATTCTTAGCGATCCATTTATATATGGCATCGCGTAAAAAGCGCGGTATGATTTTCAGTACGACCACCAATGACCAGCCCCCCCCTAAACGACGCGCCACTTCCAAAACAGCATCCGAACGCATATACACCTTTTTCCCATCCGACAGCAAGACAGAATCCAGAGTGCCGGGCGGAAGACCGTGCTGCTTCAAAATGGTGGCACCTGTGTCAGACTGCAAGGAAGCAAAACGAAATTGCCCTTTCGGGTCGCGTCGAAGTACCCACTGCACAAATCCGTTGCACAAATTGCAGACTCCGTCAAAAAGAATAATGGCCAATGGTCGTAATTGAATTAAATATTTTAATACCCTGTCTTATACCCAAAAAAGTTCGGCTGCAATTCCGTCTGCCCGCAACCTGCCTGCCTGTGTCAGACAATAGCAGCCATTGCTCACTTCCACAACACCCTGCACTAAAAATAGTTGTACCGCTTTGATAAAATGGCTGTGGCAGCCCTCGCCAAAAAGCCGAAGCCGCTGTGGATCCACGCCCCAAATGGTGCGCAGCGCCGTCATGATGTATTCATTATAGCGGTTTTGCGGTGACAGCACCTCTTTTTCAAATTCGGGTTGATCGCTCCGCATGGCTTCTATGTATCGGATATTGTGGGCCACATTCCATTGGCGCGTGGTGCCGTCGTAAGAATGGGCCGACGGGCCGATGCCAAGATAGGGCTTGCCGCGCCAGTAGTTGCTGTTGTGGCGCGCATAGCGTCGGTCGCGTGCAAAATTTGATATTTCGTATTGTTCGTATCCGTTTGCAGGGGCTGCCTCCATCAGATATTCCAACTGACGCACGGCTTTTTCCTCGTCTATGGGCGGGGTCTTGCCCTGCCTGACGAAATGGTGGAGCGCCGTGCCTTCTTCCACAGTGAGGCAATAGCAGGAAAGATGCGGGATGCCATAGCCAAAAGCGATGTCTAAGTTTTCGGCCCAGACCGCATCGGAAGTGTAGGGGGTACCGTAAATCAGGTCAATCGTCAGGTCTTCAAAGCCCATTTGGTGAGCGGCATCCAAGCAGGCACGCGCTTCACGGGCATTGTGTGCGCGGTTCATCCACTGCAGGTCTTCTTTCCGAAAAGATTGTATGCCGATGCTCAGACGATTGACCGGTGTGAAGGTGCGCAGCCGGTGCAACTTTTCGGGAGTCAGGTCGTCGGGATTGGCTTCTAAGGTAATTTCTGCATCGGGCGCAACCCGAAACAGCCGATGTATATACTCAAAAAAGGAGGTCAGGTCAGCCACGTCTAATAGCGAAGGAGTGCCGCCCCCGAAATAGATACTCTCTATTACCGTATCCTGCAAATAGGACACACGCAATTCCAATTCTCGCAACATGGCCTTTTGCATCTCTTCTTTTTGACGCAGCGAAGTGGAAAAGTGAAAATTGCAGTAATGGCAGGCACGACGGCAAAAGGGAATATGAAGATAAATTCCAGCCAAGATGTGAGGATTAAATCGTGATTTTAGAAACCGTTTACAAAAGTTTAAAAACGCTTTATCATTTTAACGTAAGTTCTGAAATAATGTGATTGCTTATCAGTACAATAGTGCAGGTGCCAGTCTTTCTTTCTGCCCGAAGATGCCTTATAACAACGGGCGACCTCTCCGAGGTCGGGGATTTGGTCGTATCCGGGCATTTCTACCAAGGTATTACCTCTTCGAGGTATGTTGAGCATTTGTGTGCATACCCTACTCATCCCTCCTCACTCCTCACTCATCTCTCATCCCTCATCTCTCATCTCTCCCTAAAACTCTGCTTCCATACTAAACGCCTGCTCTTCCCGTTTGGTCATCACTCCTGCTTTTTGGTAATCGCCCACCCGCTTTTCAAAGAAATTGGTTTTCCCCTGTATGGAAATCATATCCATCCACGGGAAAGGATTGGGCGTGCCATACACTTTGGGCTGTCCTAAGGACATCAGGAGGCGATCCGCACAAACTCAATGTACTGGGTCATCAGCTCGGCGTTCATACCGATCAGAGAAACCGGCAGGGCATCCGTCACAAATTCTTTTTCAAACACCACCGCCTCGGTAATGATGGCCTGCACTTCCGCCCCGTCGAGCGGATGTTCCAGCATGGAGTAGAGCAGACAGGCGAAATCGCAGTGCATGCCCTCGTCGCGGCTGATGAGTTCATTGCTGAACGTCAGGCCTGGCATCAGGCCGCGCTTTTTCAGCCAGAAAATGGCGCAGAAAGACCCAGAAAAGAAGATACCCTCCACCGCAGCAAAGGCGATGAGGCGATGAGCAAAGGAAGGGGCGTGTTCAATCCAGCGCAAGGCCCATTGTCCTTTTTTAGACACACATTCGAGGTTGCGCAGGGCATTGAACAGATAGTCCTTTTCTTTTGGATCGCGGATGTAGGTATCTATCAGGAGGGAGTACATCTCGGCATGGATGTTCTCAATGGCCACCTGAAAGCCATAGAAGCACCGCGCTTCGGGGATTTGTATTTCCCGCATAAAGTTGAGTACCAGATTTTCGTTCACAATGCCGTCGGAGGCGGCAAAGAAGGCCAGTACATGCTTGATGAAGTGGCGCTCGTCGTGGTTCAGTTTGTTTTCCCAGTCGGTGATGTCCTGACTCAAATCCACTTCTTCTGCTGTCCAGAAGGAGGCAACAGACTTTTTGTACCATTCCCATACCTGGGGATATTTGATGGGAAAAAGGACAAAACGGTCGGGGTTTTCGGCTAAAATCGGTTCGTGCAGCATATTTTGAAAGAGAAAGGGTGTTATAGGAAATCCACATCTACCGCATAGGGGTAGGTCATGAGGTATTCGAGGGCTTTTTCCAATTTATAATGTTCAAATACCACTGCGTGCAGCATGTCGGTAATCGGAACGTGCAATTTATAACTTTTGGCCAGATGGTGGGCAATGCGGAGGGTGCGCACCCCTTCGGCCAGTTCGGGCATGTTGGCGCTGATGTCGGCGGCTTTTTCTCCTTTGGCCAGCCGCATCCCAAAGGTGTAGTTGCGGCTGTCGGTACTGGTAGCGGTAGCCACCAGATCGCCGATGCCTGCCACGCCCACAAACGCCTGACTGGAAGCACCGAGGGCCTTTCCGAAGTAGATCATCTCGGCCAGACCCCGTGCAATCAGCAGGCTTTGGAGGTTGCGGCCCAAACCGAGGCCGCCTACCACGCCCGAACCGATGGCGATGATGTTTTTCAGGGCACCTGCCAGTTCGGCCCCCAAAATATCGTAGGAACCGAACACATGAAAACGGGGACAATTCAACACCGATTGCCCCGCCTGTATCACTTCCCGAAAGCGGCTTCCCACCAAAGTGGCGGCGGGCTGCCCCATCATGATTTCGGAGGCCAGATTAGGGCCGGAAAGGCACCCCACGCGCAACACGCTCGTTTCCTCCAGCACCACCTCGCTCATGGTGCGCACTTGTTGGCGGGTCAGCACCGTACCGGGTTTGTCCAATTCCGATTCCTCTATGCCCTGTACATCCACGCCCTTGGTGCCGTGTATGACGATGTGGTGAGGCTTCAGGAAAGGGGCAATCCGCCGGATCATTTCCCGGAAGTGATTAGACGGCAGGATGGGGAAAATGAGCTCGCAGCGGTCGGCCAATTCTTCCAGATTGCCCGTTGCCCGCACCCGTTTGGAAATGGGTACGCCTAAGTGGAAATGGGTATTGTTGATGGCTTCCACATTTTCCGCCCTGCGGCTGAACAACAGGACATCGGTATTTTCTGCCAGAATATTGGCGATGGCCGTTCCAAAGGAGCCTGCTCCCAACACACCAACCGGACTAAAACTTGCGGGCATAAGCATTGAATATTGTCTGCGCGGCAAAGGTACAACAGCCCGCCCGTAATCGCCTACTAAAAACCCTTAAAACTTCTTTGCTTCACCAGTGGCTCCACAGAATGTTGAGTCCGGCGTATAAAATCAGCAATGCCGTCGCCTGGCGCACCCGCGTCGCCGGCAGTCGCAGGGCGCTCAGCCGACTGCCAGCCTGACCGCCCAACAGCACTGCCACCCCTAAGGGCAGGACAAACCAGAGATCGAAGTGGCCCTTTTGCTGCCACCATTGCCCCAACAGACCCGCCGCCGAATTGACCAAAATGAAAAAAGAAGCCGTGGCCGCAATTTCCTTCGGCTGGCCCCAGCGCAAAAAATGCAACAGGGGCGACAGGAATATGCCACCGCCAATGCCGACCATGCCCGACAAAAAGCCAATACCTCCACCCCAGAAGGCCCCTTTCAAATGCCAGTGCAAGGGAACAGTCCTTCCTTCAGGGGTATTTTCCTGATTTAGAAGCTGCATTTTTTGGAAAAGCATCAGGCAGGCAGCCACCACTAAACTACTGCCCAACAACAGGAAAAACACTTTTTCGCGCAAGGGCAGGGCAGCGCCCAAAAAGGCGCAGGGCACCGACACCATGCACAGCAACAACATGCGTCGGGGATGTAAATAACCATTTTTCCAAAAAATCCAGGTCCCGCCTGCTACCACGATCATATTGCACCACAGGGCGGTAGTGCGCATGGTGGCCATTTGTACACCCCAAAGCGCCATCACAGCCAGATAGCTGGAACCGCCGCCAAATCCTGCCGAGGCATACACAAAGGCGATAACGAAAAAAAGAACGGGTAAGAACCCCAAGCCGACCTCCATAAGAACAATACGCTTTGCTATGTTTTTTGTTGTTTACGCAACAGCAGCCATTCCCAAATCCCTATGCCACCAATGAAAACCACTTCTGCCAGAAATAAGGCGACTCCAAAAGCGGAACAACGGGGGTAAAAGTACAACAAAAGTCCAAGTGCAACAAGAGCATACGCTATATTGATGCCAATCAGCACCCCAATGCGCCAGACAGGAGGTTGGGAAAAGCGCCGGAGCGATGCGTCATAGGCGGCATATAGCAGGTTGGTTACTGCCTGTGCGGTCACCAGCCAAAGGGGCAACCGGGATAGGTCGGCGAGGAAGTACCGCAGAAGCAGCAGGGCGACTCCTGCGGTGAGGGCGGCAAAAAAATCCAGCCGAAGCAGGGCGGAGAGGGAAGAGTTGAGGAGAGACATATTGGTTAATTTGATTATGTAATTCTGCTATTCAGCTTCCCCTATACGTGGCGTAACCATACGGATTGAGCAACAGGGGAATATGGTGGTGGCGGGTGTCGGCCACCTGAAACTGCACTTCTACGCAAGGATAAAAGACCGTTTCCTGACGGGCCTGTAAGTAGGGGCCGGTTTCAAATACCATGTTGTACAGGCCAAAAGGAAGCGGGCGGTGCGGAGGCAGCAGATCGGGGATACGCCCGTCGCCATTGGTCACGCCCTGACAAAAAGTGGCCCACCGCCCCTGCACGTCCTTGTTTTGCAGGCGGATGGTCAGGTTATTGGCCGGGCGGCCCGCCGAGGTGTCGAGTACATGGGTGGTAATGGCGCTGTTTTTCAGAAAAGACCAGTCGGCCCCGGAGAGCAATTTTTGCAGGCGGATGAGGGTGATTTTATGCTGCTCGCCCATCGCCACCCGCATTTCTTCTTCCGGCGTATTGGAAAGGCGATCCTGGAGCAGCCGCAGCATTTCGGCGGCAGACTTCCCTGTGGCGCATATAATAAAAATATAGCCAAAACGCGCTTCATAATCCCGATTGGCCTCTGCCAGGGCATGAATGAGCTCGTGGGCTGCACCTTCCACGCCCGACTGCTCCTTGCCTGCCCAGTGTCGGGTATCGGCAAATTTTTTGGTCAGACTTTCCACGTCCCCGATTCGGGGATGGTGGGCAAAAGCAGCACGCCAGTCCGCTTCGTCGCAGGTGTTGTACCACGCTTCTTCGGCGGCACGCACCAAAGTTTCTTCGGAAGCAAAGGGGGCTTGTTGGCTCAGGGTTTCTGCCCAGCGAGTGGCCCCGCAGCACAGGGTCAGCTGCTGGAGGAGTTGGGAAGGGTAGGCGTGGTTGAAGGCTTGCAGGTGCATGGTGCGGGCAGCAAAAGACAGGTTTAGGGAGCCAAAGGTAGAGACATTCCCGCAAGCCTGCAAATGGGCATCCCGAAATACCTTTTTTCCCAACATGAATCGTTGTTTATTCTCTTTTTTTATTTACCTTTGTGGGGCTTTTTATTTTTCTATTGCCCACTTTTTCCATGGCCGATATGCACACATCCCACGTTCCTTACCTGAAAGGCAGGGGGGCACAGATCAATCCTGCTTCGCCGTATGAAAAGGCGGTGCGCGACAGCCAACCCGTGGATTGGGCATTGGCTGCTGCCGGCTGGGAAGAGGAGGCCACGCTGAGAACCGTTTTCATAGAAACCCATCCTAAAACCATCCTCAACAAGGTGGAGAGCGCCGACATTCCCGCCGAATGGAGCCTCAATCCTTATCAGGGCTGCGAACACGGCTGTGTCTATTGCTACGCCCGCAATACCCACCCCTATTGGGGCTATAGCGCCGGGGTGGATTTTGAGCAAAAAATATTGGTCAAACGCAACGCCGCCCCACTGCTGGAAGCGGAGCTGCGCAAAAAAAATTGGAAAGCATCGGCAGTGATGTTTGCCGGCAACACCGATATTTATCAGCCTGCCGAACGCCGTTTTGGTATTACGCGGGCCTGCCTGGAAGTCTTTTGGAAGTACCGGCATCCCGCAGGGTTGATTACAAAAAACAGCCTGATCCTGCGCGACCTCGATTTATTGCGTCAAATGGCTGCCGAAAATTTGGTCCATGTAGCCATTAGTATCACCACTTTGCAGGAAGACCTGCGGCAGTTTTTGGAGCCGCGCACGGCCTCCGTGGCCCAACGCCTTCGGACGGTGGAAATGCTGTCGGAAGCAGGCATTCCGGTTCTTGTGATGATGGCCCCCATCATTCCCGGCCTCAATGACTACGAAATACTGCCGCTCGCCAAAGCGGTTTCCGAACGGGGTGCCCTCGAACTGGGCTACACCATGGTGCGTCTGAACGGCGATGTGGCCCTGATTTTTGATGACTGGATTCGGAAAAACATGCCCGATCGCGCCGAAAAAGTACTCAACAAAATTCGCAACGTCCACGGCGGCACGCTTTCCGATCATCGCACGGGGACGCGCATGCGCGGCGAGGGCAACATTGCCGACATTGTGCGCCAGCAGTTCCGCCTCGCCAGACAAAAGTATTTCGACGGGAAAATGCTGCCTTCTTATAATACCCAATTGTACGAGCTGTATAAAAATCCGCAGCTGCGGTTGTTTTGAGGCTCTCATGCGCTGACAAAAGCCCAGACAGGAGCTTTTCCCGGTTTTGCCTCCGCAAAAAGCCCGCCGTCCATCCCTTACCGACTGACCACCAACTTGCGTACCACCCGCTGACCGCCTTCCGTGCGCACCTCCAAGGCGTACACCCCGGTACCGACCGATGCGGGCAGATCAAAACACAGAGAGCCGTTTTGAGCCGCGTCTTGCGCCCAGACGAGGCGACCTGCCATGTCCCACAAGCGCAGCCCCTGAAAGACCGGCTGCTGCGTGCGCACACAGAAAGAACCGGATGAGGGGTTGGGCAAAACCAATACGTCCCCGGCCTCCAAAGGCACTTCCTGCCACGAAGAAAGATGCCCATTGGCGTGTACTTTCATTAGAAAACCCGTGGAGATGCTGCCAATGGAGGGCCATATTTCCCCTGCCAAAATGATATCATTGTTGGCATCTATGTCCATATCCCAAATAGCAAAGGATTCCTGCCCGCTGTACGTAAACTCCCACAACCGCCTGAAATCGGGTGAAAACTTAACCACCCGCACCTTATTGGAAGCCTGATTGAAGCTCAGTACATCAATACCGGAAATGACGTAATCGCCGTTGCGATCCCGCCGCATTTGGGTGGCAGTGGTCAGGTCTAAGGGCGGGGCATTGATGGGTATATGGGCAGCCAATAGTACCGTGTCGGCCTCCACCTGAAATTTGGAAAAACTGAGGCCAAACGGCGCTTCCGGCTCAAAACTTCTGTTATAGCAAATGGGCATTCCATCGGCTCCGGCCTCACAACTCATAATTTTGTCAAAAGTATGACCAGTGGAATTATTAAAAACGTAGCTATACCTGATTACATCTTCGTTAACTACCTGAAATTCATCATTCACTAAAAGCAATGCGCCGGTAAAACTGCTTACAAGATAACGCTGAACTGCCTCCACCCGAATAAATTCCAAGATATGATTTTTATAAAACTTACCCGTCAGCATTTCGAAGTGTTTAAAGTAATAATTATTATCCATCGAAATATAGCAATTTTCTACAATTTTACCAGTTATAGGATTCTGTACAATCCCAAAGCTTTCCCACAACTTATTGTATGGATTGTATTTAAGCACATTAAAAAACAGCGTAGTATGATCCTCCAAAGGCAGGGCATCTATCAACGTGATATGTTGCAAACCTGTATCCAATGCAAAAGTCAGATAATAGGATTTGCCCGCGCGCGTTGCCCCACCCAAATACACGTAACGGGTGCTATCGTCCAGAATGTAGGAGCAATCTTCGATGGCATACCCCGCCACTGTATCCAAAAGACGCTCATGTAGCAGGCGACCCTTTGTATCCGTCACCAAAGCATAATAGCCTTGTTCAGTTCGTTTTGTGCATCCTATTTTATCGTACCGCAAGGGGGTCATCTCATTGATAAAAGTGTAGCGGCCTACAGGTTCAAAAACTACAAAAGCGCTGTCTTTCTGGGCAGACAGGGTAGCAGATATGGATAAGCAAAGGAAAAAAAAGAGGTATTTCATGTCAATACTGGATTGATGAATGGAAAAGTGACCTTCTGAGTCAGGAGGGAGTATGTAATAAAAAAGACACTTCGGCGAGCATTAAAGCGCCCCGAAGTGTCCGAAAACAAATGTGCTATTTAAAACACATCCAGATCTGTGTAAAGCGGATCCTCATCTTCCGGTCTGACATTCTGGCGGAAAACGGGAGTGCCATACCAGTAACGGGCCATCAGTATGCCTGAATTATACCCGCAAGGCCCTTTGTTGCCACAGAAACAGTAATCCAAGGCTAAATTTATTCTGACAAAATGCTGACCCGATGGAATCAGAAAAGGGTCATCGCCAATCATATCGTACACTGCACAATATACGCAGTTGAGGGGATCAAAAGGATCAGGATTATTTGGGTCCGAGGTGTCAGTTTTCAGGCAAGTACCCACCTCCTGATCTGCTACGCCACAATTTTGCATCACGTCAGGTACCGACCATACAGTTTTAAAGTCAATGTTAATGAATCCCACTAACATTTTGCCGGGTGGTGGTACTGGCGGGTTATTGGCACGGTAATTATAATTCAATCGCCTTTGTATTTCCTCGTAAGCGGTAGTAGGCCCTGATTCACACACCCCCGCAGCACCACAAGCCTCGTTACACATGGGATTCTGATAACTGCTTACCAACTCCAGTTCCTTATCTCCACCTCCGGCCCGAAACGCTTCTTCCGGCTCAAAGGCCTTGCATTCATCGTCACTGCGCAGGTGCTGTTCTGTACATGCGCTACATTCTCCGACAATAGAAGTAGCCATCAGGAAAGCCTCGGAGGCCCCTATGGAATCTACCTCCACTACAACAGCAATGGAAAAATGCTGCGTGGTATCGTAGGAAAGGTAATGATTTCGATGCGCTGTATAAGATTCCTCGTAAACAGTACTCATCATAGGTACCTGTTGGCTAAGCGGCACAGAAAACGAATGTGTCTGCGTTTTGTACGCTGTGTGTAGATGGCCACTCCCGGAGGCAATGTTAATCAGCGCCTCTACCCCGGCTGCTACCTGTTCTACTGTATAGGCGTTTTCGCTGGTGTACGATTCCGGTGTGTTGACGGCACTTCTTAAATCAATCTGGAAAGCTTGCAGCCAGGGTTGAGTAACCGTAAAGCCATCTCTCGACTGAACGCTGCGCTTACTCTTTGTGCCTTCCGAAGCCCATTGAATTTGCGCTTCCTTCTTACAGGCAAATGGCAGGACAACAAAAAATGTGAAGATTAGCAGCAGATATAAAAATTTTATTCTGCCCCCCCCCCACTTGAACGAAATAAGATTTTTTCATACTCGTAAAGCGGTTAATGATGAAGAAAATTGTTAATTTGACAATGGCCATGTCGGCTCAAATGTAAGGGAATGCATTCAAGCAGTACAAATAAAGATCAATATTTAACTTTTTTTTAACTTTTTCACCCCTCCAACGGCGTAAAATCGCCCTCCATACGCACAAACTGCCCATTCTCCCGGCGCTCCACCAGGACCTGATTGATGCGCTTTTCGGCAGAGAGAAAATTTACCCCGATCAAATAGACCGTTTTGGAGTCTGCTGCGAAAGGGGCCGCATATTGCCTGTCCCTGATTTGGCGCAGGGCCGCTTCTGCGGTGCCATCCAATTTAAACTCGAATATATAAATGGATTTATGCGCTATGCAAATGGTGTCCAAACGCCCTTCTGCCGTTTCCAATTCTGAAAAAGTGACTAATCCGGTGCTGTAGAGCAGCACGTGCATGATGGTATGAAAATAGCCTTCCGTGTGTTTGGTAATGTCGTAGCCTGTGGAGGCCACCACAGCAGCAAAAATCTGAAAAGCGGGCTTCAGGTCTTCATTTTCCAAATGCGTTCTCAGTCTGAAAGACAGGGTATATTCAGTTTCTTCCCATCCCTTTCCCACATATTCCGCCAGCAGATAAGAGGCGAAGGATTCGCGCACCTCCTGATTCGGAAACCCCAGTGTATAAATCATGGATATACCCACTGGTCTGATCTTTTTGATCGTCAGATAACCCGCCTGAAACAAGAGAGCAACACTGTAAAATTCCTGTAGATTGGCACTTTGCAGCAAATTTTCGGTAGTTTCCAGATTTTCTAACTCTTGCAAAGTAATCTTCTGCCTTCTGGCTCCCCGCGTTAGCAGTGTAGGTGTACCGGTTGCAAACCAGTAATTTACAAAGCGAAAACTCTGAAAAAAGTTGACAATGGAAAACGGATTATAAACCCGGTTTTCCTCAATGCCGTCCCAGGAATAGCCGTTGTAGTGATTGCGGATATGCCCCAGTATTTCCACTTCCGAACACTGGTGCCTGCGGGCGGCTTCCGTGATGTATTCCGCGTAGAAATGCCGCAATTCTGCTTCCGTGTAGCCAAAAAGCGTGGCAAAACGTTCGTCAAGGGTCAGGTCATTGAGCATATTCAGGTCGGACAAAATGCCAATTTTACCGATTTTACTCACCCCGGTGATATAACTGCGGTGAATGTAGCGCCCGGCCCCCTTCATAGTGCCGTAAAATTTCTTGAGGGTGTCTATGTTTTCCTGTAATTTATCTTCGTCTTTCCCCACAAAATCAGTCACTGCCATTTCGTATTCATCAATCAAAATGACAACGGGCTGGCTGCTTCCCAAATGAGCAATCAGTTGATTAAACAGTTCCTTGGCGCTCAATGGTGTGGTGTCTATCCCTGCCGCACGGGCCATCGGAGTGAGATAATTGATTAAGCCCTGTTCTAAGGAAGAAGCGGTAAATTCAATCTGCGTAAAGTCAATACGCAGCACCGGGCGCTTTTCCGCCTCCCAGTCCAAGTGGTCGTATGCCCAGGTATCCTTAAATTGCTCCCGACTCCCCTCGTGCATGGCCGCAATGGTATCCAAAAGCAGGGATTTGCCAAATCGGCGCGGACGAACCATAAAATTATGTATGCCCAATCCCATGAGTGTGTGGATATGTTTAGTCTTATCCACATAAATCATGTGTTCTCTTTGTAACTGTGCAAAAGCCTGTGCGCCGATGCTTAATTTTTTCTTCGCCATAAAAGACCGGATGAAAGGGCAAAGGTAAAAAATTTTAGGAAATAAGAGGGCATGAATCCTGATGGAAGGTAAGCCCGTCTATGTCGTAAATGACACCGCTATTTTTTACTTTTAAAATTGTCGCAGTGTTCCAAAATTTCTTTCCGCACCGCCTCGGGGTCTTCCAGCGTTTCAAAAAAAGCCTTCAAATAACTGACAATCAGGGCCTGCCCGGAGGCTGCCAGGCCTTCTGTCTGGGTACATTCGTGCAAAATCGCATTTTTTTTCACCAAAAACGTGTGAATCATTTGCTGTTTAAAGGCTTCGGGCCGACACAGCCCCAAATAGTAGCGCTGTTTAACGTCGCGCAGGGGCAATCCTTTGGAAGGCATGGCATAGGGAGCCGCCACTGCTCCGGCATAATCGAAATCGTAGGGAACTGCCACTAACCTTCTCGATTCCCGCTGCATAAAAACTTTCACATTGTGCTGGTTATAAATGCTCCAGTCGGTGTTGCCGATCATATATTGAAACAAACAGACCCGCTCTAAGGACACCGAATCAATGGCTCTGGGGCTTGTGACCCGCGCATTATGCGGTCTTGCCCGTAAACGCTGCCCGACCGCGTTTTCATTTTCCAACAGAAAGGCCACACTGCTGTGGAAAACAGCGCGCCTCCCCGACTGCTTGAAGTCAAGGTTAACCAACTTCACGCGGAAACTTGCCTCTTCGTCCACCACATTGTACAGGCGGTACATCAGGTATTCTTTCAATACCAGGTCTTCGCTTTCCTGCTCTCTCTGGCAGGCCGCTACCAATTTAATATTACGACTGCTTTGCAGGCTGTCTGGCAGTTGTTCACCCGCAAGTCGAATTTTGACAGGCGGAAAATAGCAAATTTTGCGCCGCGCTTTCCCGCGTGCCTGCATCTCCACGGCTACGGAGCGCAGGTGTTTTTTCCCTTTCGTGATATGCAATTGCGCAGGCAGCCATAGGTCAGGATTGCGCACCCTTTGCATTTGGTGTACATCGCCTTCCAGCGTAAGGGAAAGGGAATCAATGGTGTACAATTCCTCAAAAAGGGGTGAGTTGTTTTGTGCCTGTGCAGGGACACCCCATGACCAGTACACCAACAGTAGAAAGTATTTCATAGTAACAGTTTTTCCTTCAGATACATGCCCGTATGGCTTTCAGGCAGACGCACAATCGCCTCCGGGGTACCCTCCCCTACCAGGTAACCGCCTTCATGGCCGCCTTCCGGCCCCAAATCCACCACCCAGTCGGCCGATTTAATCACTTCCATGTTGTGTTCCACTACCAACACGGTGTGGCCTTTTTCCACTAATGCCTGTAAAGCACGCAGCAGTTTCAGAATGTCGTGGAAGTGCAGCCCTGTGGTGGGTTCATCGAAGATGAAGAAAATATGGCCACTGCTGTTCTCGCGCAGTAAAAAAGAAGCCAGTTTCACGCGCTGTGCCTCGCCCCCGGACAGGGTGGAGGAAGACTGACCCAATTGCATATAGCCCAGTCCGACCTCCTGCAGGGCAAGCAGGCGCGTCCGCAGGTCTTTTTGTTCTGCAAAAAACAGCACTGCCTCATCCACCGTGAGTTGCAGAATCTCAAAAATATTTTTCCCTTTGTATTGTACTTCTAAGACATCACTTTTAAAACGCTTTCCCCGGCATTCTTCACACTCTAAATGCACATCGGCCAGAAATTGCATTTCCACAACTTTCTCGCCCTCGCCTTTGCAGCCGTCGCAGCGTCCGCCATCCACATTGAACGAGAAGTGCCTGGCCTGGTACCCGCGTATCTTGCTAAGGGGCTGCGCAGCATATAGATCGCGTATCAAATCGTAGGCTTTGATGTAGGTAACCGGATTGGAGCGGCTGCTCTTGCCTATGGGCTGTTGGTTCACCCATTCTAAGCGGGTCACTTCGCGCATCGGTCCCTCTACCCCGTCGTAGTCTTCGGGTGCTTTTTCTGTATTATCCGGCAGGTGCTGGCTCAAGGCCGGGTAAATAATGTCGCGCACCAGCGTTGTTTTACCGGAACCGGACACCCCGCTCACCACTGTCAGGCAATGCAGGGGAATGTGTACGGTCAGATTTTTCAGATTGTGTCGGCGCACATTTTTAAACACTAAAAACTGTTGGGCAGGTCGGCGCATCTCTGGCAAAGGAATGCCCATTTGCCCCGACATGTAGCGGGCAGTCAGGCTTTCGGGCGCTGCGGTGCCAATCTCGCGGTAAGGGCCGGCATAGACCACGTTCCCGCCGTTGACACCCGCTTCCGGCCCCATATCCAACAGAAAATCCGCCTGCTCAATAATCATTTCTTCGTGTTCCACCACCACCACGGTGTTGCCGAGGTCGCGCAGCGTTTTCAGCACCTGTAACAGGCGGCCGGTATCGCGCGGATGCAGTCCCACCGAAGGCTCGTCCAATAAATAGAGGGAAGCCGTCAGGTTGCTGCTGAGGGTACGCGTCAGGTGGATGCGCTGGGTCTCTCCGCCCGAAAGGGTGTTGGAAATGCGATCCAGAGACAAATAGTCCAGACCCAGATCACTCATGAATTGCAGGCGGTTTTCCACTTCTAACAGCAGCCGTTTGGCAATCTGGCGGTCGTGTGCGTTCAACTCCAGTCCGCGCACATAGGCCAATACCGTACTCAACGGCACCGCAGTCAGGTCGGCAATGTTTTTTCCTCCAATCCGTACACAAAGGGCCTCCGGTTTCAGCCGACCGCCGCCGCATTCGGGGCAGGTGGTGCGCCCCCGATAGCGGGCAAGGGTGACACGGTTTTGTATTTTATAGAGTTTCTCTTCTAATTCTTTAAAAAAAGCAGTAATTCCGTAAAAATGGCGGTTGCCTTTCCAGACCAGTTGTTGCTGGGCGGCAGTCAGTTGTTGCCAGGGGGTGTGTACGGGAAAATCAAAATGAGAAGCCGCCTGCAAAAACATGTTGAGCCATTCGCCGTATTTTTCGCCTTTCCAGACTGCCACTGCCCCCTGTGCCATGGTTTTGGTAGGGTCGGGAATCACTTTATGGGGGTCAATGCCCATGACGCGGCCGTAGCCTTCGCACACCGGGCAGGCACCCACGGGGTTGTTGTAGTTGAATAACTGGGGCGTTGGCTCCGGAAATTCGATGCCATCCAGTTCAAAGCGGTTATTAAATTCATGGACACCGCCTTTTACCCCCACGTCTGCATTGTCCAATATCTGTATTTTACATTCGCCTTCGCTCTCCGAGAAAGCCGTGTGCACAGAGTCGGCCAACCGCATCCAGTCGCTTTCTTCTAAATCGGGCGATACTACAAAGCGGTCCATCAGGATGGACACGCCCCGATCATTCAGCACATAGGCGGGTTGGTCCAGCGCGTAAACCTCTGTGGATGCCTCCCCGATGTCCTCGATGCGCAGGGTTTGTTCGCCGTGCTGCAGGCGGGTATATCCCTTTTGAAGAAGCAACTCCAATTGCTGGCGCAGGGTGCGCTCTTTGTATTTTTTGCTAAATGGAATCAGAATGAGACCGCGTGTCCCCGGCGGCTGACTTTTAATAAAGTCTATCACGTCCGATACTTCGTGTTTGCGGACCTCCTGTCCCGACACAGGCGAATAAAAACGTCCGATGCGGGCAAACAACAGGCGCAGAAAGTCGTAAATTTCGGTCATGCTGCCCACCGTGGAACGCGCATTGCCGGTGGTAACGCGTTGCTCGATGGCAATGGCGGGGCAAATCCCCCGGATATAGTCCACATCCGGCTTTTTCATCCGACCCAAAAACTGCCGGGCGTAACTGGACAGGCTTTCCACATAGCGGCGTTGGCCCTCGGCATAGAGGGTATCCATGGTGATGCTGGACTTGCCGGAACCCGACACGCCGGTGACTACAACCAACTGATTTTTAGGAATTTGTACATCTACATTGCGCAGATTGTTGGTGCGTGCTCCTTTGATGCTGATGTGCCGACTGTCCACCAGATCGGCCTCTAAAACATCGGAAGTTGTCTGTTCGTGTTCGTTCATTGTGAATTTTAAAAATGGAGCCTTTTTGATCGTGCAAAATTAAGCACTTTTTTTTAAACCTGCACACTATCATACGGCATTTCTCTACCTTTGTGCCTTTAACCTGTTTATCTGAACTACCTTTTTTTTACACACACCATGAGCAAATTGCGCATCGGCATGGTCGGCGGCGGCATCGGGGCCTTCATCGGGGCTGTCCACCGCATGGCCGCCTGTATAGACGGCGAAATTGAACTTGTTTGCGGGGCTTTCAGCAGCGATCCCGAAAAATCAAAAGCCTCCGGGCAGGCCATCGGATTACCGGAAAACCGCTGCTATGGCACCTACGAGGAAATGATCAAAGCCGAAAAGCGCTTGCCTGCCGAAAAGCGGATGCAGGCGGTTTCCATTGTTACGCCCAACCACGTCCATTTCGGCCCCGCCAAAATGGCTTTGGAAAATGGTTTTCACGTCATTTGCGACAAGCCGGTCACTTTCAACCTCAAAGAGGCGCAGGCTTTGGAAAAATTGGTGGAAAAAACCGGACTGGTTTTCGCCCTGACCCATACCTACACCGGATATCCCATGGTCAAGCAGGCCCGTCAAATGGTGGCGCACGGCGAGTTGGGCCGGATTCGCAAAGTCGTCGTAGAATACCCGCAGGGATGGCTGAGTACCCATGTGGAAGCAGGGGGCCAAAAGCAGGCAGCATGGCGCACCGATCCCAAACGCAGCGGCATCGCAGGTTCGATGGGCGACATCGGCACCCACGCCGAAAACTTAGCCGAATATGTAACGGGCCTCAAGATCACGGAAATGTGTGCAGATATCAGCATTTTTGTGCCGGGCCGCCTGTTGGACGATGACGGCAACGTGCTGCTGCGTTTTGAAAACGGCGCAAAGGGCGTGCTTCATGCCAGTCAGATTTGCGCAGGCGAAGAAAACGACCTCAACATTCGGGTCTATGGAGAAAAAGGCAGTTTGCAATGGCATCAGATGGAGCCGAACAGTTTAGTGGTCAAGTGGCTTGACCAACCCATGCAGGTGTACCGCACGGGCGTGGGCAGTCTGTATCCGGAAGCCACCCTGCACACCCGTGTTCCTGCCGGACACCCGGAGGGCTATTTAGAAGCTTTTGCCAATTTGTACCGCAATTTTGCATACGCTGTGCGCGCTCACGAAAAGGGAGAAAAACCGGATCCGCGCTACGATTTTCCGGACATTCGCGACGGGGTGCGCGGCATGATGTTCATTGAAAAAGTGATTGCTTCCGGCAAAAGCAGTAAAAAGTGGATGGCGTTTTCGTGAAATTTGTTCTCTGAGGGTTTCGCATCGGAGGCAAAACCTGTCCGATAAAAATGGCGGCAGTTTATTACAACGGCTGCTTTTGTCAGGCTTCCGATTCCTCCTTGCGCAGGCGGTAGCCTTTAAAATGGGTGTGTATGATTTTTTCGGTAAAACCGGCTTCTATCTTTTTGCGTAAAAAGTTAATATATACTTCCACAACATTGGTACCCGTGTCGAAATTCATGTTCCATACTTTCTCCATGATTTCTGACTTGGAAATGTAGCGGCCGGGATTGCGCAGGAAATACTCCATGAGCTCAAATTCGCGCGGGGTGAGGGGTATTTTTTTCCCTTCCCGAAAACACTCCTGCGTATCTAAGTTCATTTCCACAGTGTCGAATTGCAGAATGTTGGCGGTAGGTTGTAAAATGGAGGCGTGGCGGCGGGCCAGCGCACGAATGCGCAGCAGGAGCTCGCGAAATTCAAAAGGTTTGGTCAGGTAGTCGTCTGCACCGGCCTCGAAACCACTGACTTTATCGTCGGTTTGTCCGAGGGCGGTCAGCAACAATACAGGGGTGTTATTGCCTTCACTCCGAATAGATGTCAACAGTTCTATGCCGCTCATACCGGGCATCATCACGTCGGAGACAATCACATGATACTGATTTTGTTGTGCCATTTCCCTGCCCGTCATGCCATTTTGGGCAGTGTCCACCTCAAAATCATGTTCTTCCAGGCCCTGTTTCAGGGTTTGGACAATTTTAGGCTCGTCCTCAATAAGTAAAATTTTCATGATGCACACCCACGCCTTTTTTCGCAAAGGTACAAGATACGCCGGAATGACGCGCTTAAAAAACGTATAAATCTACCTGTTATGCTTCACGTTATCAAAGCAGGCGGCAACGTCGCCGACACGCCGGAGTTGTTATCCGACTTCCTCAAAGCCTTTGCGGCCTTCCCCGAACCCAAAATTTTGGTACACGGGGGCGGCAGACACACCACGCGCTTTGCCGAGCGTCTGGGGCTGCCACAAACCCTGATCGAGGGCCGACGCATCACCGATGCCGATACCCTGCAGGTGGCAGTCATGTCTTATGCCGGATGGATTAACAAAAACATAGTGGCCGGATTGCAGGCATTGGGGTGCAACGCGCTGGGCCTGTCGGGCGCGGATGCCAACGTCCTGCGGGCAGTCCGTCGTCCGCCCACGGCCCACATAGATTACGGTTTTGTCGGGGACATCACACCGGAAGAAGTCCAAACCGGCACCATCCAACAATTGCTCAGTGCCACCTTCACCCCTGTTTTCTGTGCCATTACCCACGACGGGCAGGGCCAGTTGCTGAACACCAACGCCGACACGGTGGCTTCTGTGCTGGCCATTGCCCTGAGTCGCCTGTTGCCCGTCCGCCTGTTGCTTTGTTTTGAAAAAAAGGGCGTTTTGCAAAATGTGGAGGACGACACTTCGGTCATTCCGGTCATTCACGCTTCGGACTGGGTACACCTGAAAGCCGGTGGCACGATTCATAGCGGCATGATCCCCAAATTGGAAAATGCTTTTCAGGCGGTGGCACAGGGCGTGGAGTCCGTGCGCATTTTTCACGCGCAGGATTTATCCCTCCTGGCAGCAGGAGGTGAGGCGGGTACTTTAATCAGATTGTGATTTTAATTCTATTTTGGGGACTAAAGATTAGAAATTTTTATATCTCCGCATCGAAAGTGTCCCTGCGGACAGGCGGGCCTTCCGTGCAATCCGCAGGGGCGGCAGGAAAGCACATGGTGGGTTTCCACTACCTTTGCTTCGTCCGACACGGGGGTAAACCCGAAAGCGGGCAGGGTAGAACAGAAAAACGCCGTAACGGGTGCATTCATGGCCGAAGCAAAATGCAGGGGTGCCGAGTCATTTACATAGTTCATCCGCGCCCCCGACATGAGGGCCGCCGAAGCGAGGAAAGACAACTGGCCGGTCATGATGCGCACGCCCGGATGCGCGGCAGCAATGGCTATGCGTTCGCAGACCGGGTGGTCGCCGGGGCCGCCGAGCAAAAAGATGAGATAGTTGGCAGGTTGTTGTTGTATCAGGGTCACCCACTTGTGTTCCGGCAGTTGCTTAGTGAACCACACCGACACCGGAGCCATGCACATATATGCTTTCCCTTCGGATAAAGTATCCGCACGGGCATAATCGGCAGCAGCCGGATAGAGGCGGGGGCGCTCGAAACGCCCGTCGGTCAGGTGGGCAATCAGGCCGATGTTGCGTTCTATTTCATGTACAGGCTGCGCCGCCGTACCAAAGCGATGAGAAACGCGCCGTGTAAAAAAGAGGGAAAAAGGATTTTTATCGAAACCCGACGTTTTGGCACCGGAAAGAACCGTCAACAGCCCCGAAGCGGCAAAGCGCTGGCAATTAATCACCCAGTCATATCGGGCGTGCCGTATTTGCCGGGCCAATCGCAACAAGTGGACATATTTGCTTTTCTTCTTGTCCCAAACCAGTACCCGGCGCAAAAAAGGATGGCCGGAAAGCAGCCCTTCGTTGCCCCGCCGCACCAAAAAGTCTATTTGCGCATCCGGGTGGCAACGGTGCAGCTGCTCCAACAGCGCAGTGGCCAACACCACATCACCGATAAAAGCGGTCTGTATAATCAGTATGTTCATGTTCCGGCAGGGTCGCGCCTTTTTTACAGCCGTAGGGACAATGGCGGCACCCGTTTCCACAACACCAACCCCTTTTAAGCAGGTAGTGCTGCGTAAATACCCAATAGCCGTTTTCGATGTAGTAATCCACGCCCTCCTGCAAAGGCGGCTGCTGAACCGTTGAAGTGTCTTTGCACATGGCCAATTTTAGGGCTATAAACGCAGGCAGCCCCGATTTGTTCAGGAAAAACAGCAGTGGAAACCATACACCATTTTTCAAAAAAGGGTACTGATCGGAACTGCTTGCCATGCTGAACGAAGTGAAGCATCTGACCAACCACAAAAAGTGGGCGTTGAAGCCCCGTCAAATGCTTGCTCCTCTCGCCAGCATGAAACTCTCTGGAATTTTATTGATACAAGTACGTAACAGAATCGGGGCAAGTACAGCCCAACCCCGTTCGGCACTCTTTATAGCGGACACTTTGCGCGTCGAACGGGGTTCGACGATACGGGAGCGCCCCATTTTTCTATGCAATCCAATAATAACATCCGGGCGAGCGCAGCCACATTTCGATTACTTTAGCGCAATCATCTGAAAATGAACACATTAGCACATTATCATATTAATAAATTAACAAATTTCTTCAATATCCCGGCGTTTGTGTCAGCCGCCCCTCTGATGCAGAAATTTCCCGCAGGGGAATGGGCAGCGCAGCCCGGAAAGCGTCGGTGCCAATCACAGCAGCATAGCGACCTGTGCGGGCCAGATCGAAATAGCGATGCCCTTCAAAATTCAGTTCTGCCCGTCTTTCTGCCAGCAGCACCTCCTCCCAGGCCGTCTCATCGGCAATGTCGGCGGCTGCCAGTTCGGACAAGCCCCGCGCCCGACGCAGGGTGTTCAAAGGAGCAAGACCGGCGGTTTTTCCGAGTGCCTCTGCCTGAATGAGGTACATTTCTGCTAAACGCAGGATGTAGGCCGGATTGTCGCGGGCCGTTTCGCCCCGATATTTTTGGGTGCGTCCGTCGGGGGTAATGGTCACGTCGTTGTCGGCAGGGTCGAAATTCAACAGGTCAGCCCGGACATCGCCGGGACGGGTTTTAAAAAACTCATTTAAGGATTGGGCCGCCATATAGAACAACTCCGGGCGCACCGCATCCGGGCGACTGTAGGTCAGGTTGTTGTAATCACTGCGGTTTTGGGCATCAAAAGCCAGCTCAAAAATCGCTTCGGAAGTGCGGCGTTTTTCAAAAATGTCGGCATACGTCTCCGACGGCAACAGGGCATAGCCGGGATGACTAATGACCGCTTCGGCATTGGACGCTGCTTTCGACAGGTCGCCCGCATATAGGTACACCCGCGCCAAAAGCGCCTGAATGGTTGCTTTGTGTACCAATTGAGCGTTTGCTTCGCGGTCCGGATCAGCCAACCGCAGGGCGGCTTCCAATTCGCCAATCACAAAGTCGTAGCCGGCCTGCACGGTGGCCCGCTGTGGCAGGTCTTCGATAGTTTGCACCCGCTGTATGAGGGGAATGCCGAAAGCGGAACTGCGGTTCCAGTGTTCCCCGAAGTAGCGCAGGGCATCGAAATGGGCCAGAGCGCGCAGGGTGAGGGCCTGTGCCTCTATGTCTTTTTTGCGTACCTCCTCCAAGTCGCTGACCTTTGGCAGGGCCGCCAACAGGTGGTTGCAATTGGCCACTACGCGCCAGATGCCAATCCACAATTGCTCCGTCAGCACATTGGCGGGAGTCACATTTCTGGCGCTCAATTGATCCAGCGAAATGTAGGAATAGCCACCTGTGGAGGCATTATCGCTCAGGGCTTCCCCCATCAGCAAGTATTGGCCGCCGTAGTAGCTGCGGTTTTGCAGGGCGCTGTAAATGCCCGTCAGGGCCGCCTCTGCACTGGCTGCATTGGTAATGGCGGTTTCTGCATTGAGGTCGTTCGGCGACTCTTCGGTCAGAAAATCATTGCAGGCACTCAACAAAAGGAGGCAAAGAAAACAGAAAGATAAAAAGCGATGCTGCATGGTAGAGGCGTACTAAGTCTGTTGGCAGAACAATTGGAATATATAGACAGCGGCAAAAATACATCCCTTTCGGAAGTATCACAATAAAATTTTAAAATCAGATCGGCACACAGAAAAATGCGTTCGGCGCATTGCTATTTTATCAGAACAGGGTGGATAAAACGCCCGACAGCCAACGGGCCGGATTTTCAGGCGGGTGTTCCGAAATTCCCTCTCAAAGCAGCGGGAGTGGGCGACGCGATAATGCGTTGCACGCGGCCGCGCAGGGTCTTTCCCAACAGGGGCGTATTTTTAGATTTGGAACGCAACGCCTGCTCCGAAAAAGTCCAGACCTCGTCCGGTGAAAATACGGTCAGGTCGGCAGGGGCATCCAGGGCAAAAGAGGGCAAAGGCAGTCCCAAAACCCGCCGGGGCGCAAGGGCGATTTTTTCTATCAGCAAGGGCAGGGGCAACACCCCGGCCAAATGGGTGCGGCAAAGACCAAAAAGGGTCTCCAGACCCACCATGCCAAATTCGGCATACGGAAATTCCACATTTTTTGCCTCTTCATCCCACGGAGTGTGGTGCGAACAAATGAAATCCAGGGTGCCGTCGAGCAGACCCTCCAGCAGGGCCAGCCGGTCTTCCTCGCTGCGCAGGGGGGGCTGTAGTTTCCACTGGCTGTCAAAACCGCTCAACTGCTCGTCGGTGAAACACAAATTGGCCACCGCTACCGAGGCGGTTACCGACAATCCGGCGCGTTTGGCGGCGCGAATCAGGGCCACGCTGCCCGCTGCCGATACCAAATGAATATGCAGTCTGCTGTTGGCGTATTCGAGCAGGCTGAGGTCGCGCTGCACCATCAGGGTTTCGGAGAGCGCAGAAATGCCCCGCAGCCCCAATTGCGTACTCACCAACCCCTCGTGCATTTGCCCGCCCGCTGCAATGGTTTTGTGGTGCGGAGTATTGAAAATCAATCCGTTGAAGGCCCGTACATAATCCAATGCCCGCAGCATTAAACCGGCATCCTGCACGGATTTATTGCCATCTCCAAAGGCCACCGCGCCGGCGGCGTGCATGTCATACAGTTCAGCAAGGTCTTTCCCCTCACTCCCCACTGATATGGCCCCAATCGGATAAAAACGAACGGGCAGGTGGGCTGTTTTATTCTGAATATAAAGTACTTCCGATTTGGAATGCACTGCCGGGCAGGTATTGGGCAGGCAGGCCACTGCGGTAAATCCGCCTGCTGCTGCTGCTGCTGCACATGAAAACAAATCTTCCCGGTGTTCAAAACCCGGATCGCCCGTCTGAACCCCCACATCCACCCACCCCGGCGACACGCACAAGCCGGGCTGATCTATAATTTCCACATCGGCGGGGGCCTCCAAACTTCTTCCAATGGCGCTGATCTTTCCGGCACGAATCAACAGGTCGTCCTGCCGTTCAGGAACACCAACGCCCTGTATCATGCGGACGTTTTTGAGCAGTACATTCATAAAAGGGGCGGTTTGGGCCGCAAAAGTAGGACAAACAGGTGCCATTTGTAGCACTTTGGTCATAAAATTTGGTTTTTAGTAGAAAAAACGTTTAAAATCCCGATCTTTGTGCGGTTTTAATCTCATCCCGCTTCCGATTTTTAAAAATATGAAAAAACTAAGTTCATTCTTTTGTCTGGCAGTTGCTATCTTCTGCGGCGCTGCCACCCTTTCTGCGCAAGATTACAACATCCAATTGCGCTCCAAAATGGCTTTTCCCGGCCAACGCCTCGCCAATATCTGTGGCTATTGGCAGGATGGCAGAGAATACGCGCTGGTGGGTGCCAGCAGTGGCCTCATTATTGTAGAGGTCACCGACCCGGAAAAACCAGTCCAAATTGTGCAGATTCCCGGTCCCGTGAACAATTGGAAAGAGATAAAAACACTGGGTCACTACTGCTACGTCACCTCCGAAGGCGGACAGGGCGTACAGATTGTGGATATGAAAAATCTTCCTTCTGCAAATTTACCGAGTAAGTTTTATACAGGCGACGGAGAAATTGCCGGCCAGCTGGGTCGCATCCATGCGCTGCATATAGACACGGCTACCCATTACCTGTACGCCTTTGGCAGTAGTTTGTTCAGCGGCGGAGCGGTGGTACTCGACCTGCAAGACCCCTATAATCCGGTATATGCCGGAAAATTTGATAAATTAGGCTACATACACGACGGCTATGTGGACAATGACACCCTGTTTGCAGGACATATTTACACAGGTACGCTAAGCGCGGTGGACATGCGCGACAAAAAGAATCCGGTCCTTCTCGGCACGGTACAAACGCCTTCCCAGTTCACTCACAATGCCTGGATTACTTCCGACCGCAAGCACATCCTAACTACCGACGAGCGCACTCCCTCTTTTCTGACTTCTTTCGACATCAGCGATTTGACCAATATCACGGAATTGGACCGCGTTTCCACCAACGACGGTACACAGTCCATCGGTCATAATACACATGTCATCAACGACTATGCGGTTACTTCGTGGTACGCTGACGGTTTTACCATTGTAGATGCCCACCGGCCCGATAATCTGGTGGAAGTCGGGCGGTATGATACCTGGCTGAACAATTCCAACGGCTTTTTCGTGGGCTGCTGGGGCGTATATCCCTATTTGCCCTCCGGCACCATTGTGGCCAGCAATATAGACCCGGCGGAGCTGTATGTAGCCACCCCTGTCTATGCGCGGGCTTCCTACTTAGAAGGTTTTGTGAAAGACGCAGATTCCGGCAACCCCCTCGCAGGTGCGGAAGTACAATTTAAGGTTACTGCCAAAAAAGAGGCGACCCGGGCAGACGGTTCTTTCAAAACAGGACAGGCCGCGGCCGGGCAATACACCATAACAGTCAGCAAGTTTGGTTATTACCCCAAGGAAGTGACCGTTGACTTGAAGTCGGGTGAAGTGAAAGAAGTAGAAATACGCCTCTCAAAAAGTCCCACAGTAATTTTTCAGGGCAGTATTCTACAGGATGTGGCAGGCAATCCGCCGGTCGAAAATGCCCGCCTGCGCATTTTGGGCGGTGGAGTGGACTCGATAGTGCTGGCCGATGCGAAGGGGCAATACACCCTGACCATGCCTGCCTACAACTATACCCTTGAAGCATACGCCTGGGGCTATGTACCCCGACAGGTAGGGGGCAACAATGGCAGCAGTACGCCCATCGTGACTTTGTTGCAGCCGGACGATTATAAAGACAATTTTGAACTGGATTACGGTTGGTGGAGCTTTGGAGGAGCGACTTCGGGTCTGTGGGAACGCGGTGTCCCGCTGGGTACCACTTACAACGGCCAGCCAATGGCTCCCGGCAAGGACAGCCCCGGTGACTTGGGCGAACAATGCTATGTGACGGGCAATGGCGGCGGCGGCGCAGGCGACGACGATGTGGACAATGGCTCCGTCACACTCGTTTCTCCGCCCATGCAATTGGCCAATCGGGAAAGCGCGGTGTTGACCTTTGAATACTGGTTTGCCAACAGTGGCGGCAATGGTTCGCCCAACGATACCTTTTTGGTAAAAGTGACCAACGGCACAAACGAAGTGACCCTGCTGACACATACGGCCCCACAGGGCGAATGGCGCAAATCGGCCAGTTTCGATCTGCACGGATACTTGACACTGACCGATGAAATACAGGTTATTTTTTATGCCATAGACGCGCCCGGCGGACACCTGGTGGAAGCCGCAGTGGACAATTTTAAAGTCGTACCCGGCAAATTGCTCAGTGCCGGGCCGCGCATCGAACCCGGTGCTTTGCTGACCGCAACGCCCAATCCTGCTACCGGACACTTCCAATTGCAATACGAATGGCCCGGTCAAACGGGTACACTGCTGGTAGAAGTGCGCAACCTGTACGGACAAACCGTCGAAACGCGTACCTTATCCGCTGCCAAAGGCCATTTGCAAATCGGGGAGCAGTGGATGCCCGGCATCTACTTCGCTGTTTTGCGCAGCATGAATGGTCAACAGGCATTGCCCCTGAAACTTGTAAAACAATAGTATTTTAAAAACATAATAACTTAATTTGGATTTTTCTGACTTTGGCCTACATCCCGACATTTTGGACGGGATAGAGGTCATGAAATACCCCGCACCCACGCCCATTCAGGAGCAGGCCATTCCCTACATTCTGGAGGGCCGCGACCTGATCGGGACAGCACAAACCGGAACCGGGAAGACGGCGGCATTTGTGCTGCCCATCTTACACCACATTCTTACTTCCGGCGAAAATGATTACATTCAGGCACTTGTAATCGTACCCACCCGCGAATTGGCTGCGCAAATTGACCAGGTCATCGAGGCGTATTCCTATTATACGGGCGTTTCTTCCATTGCCATTTATGGGGGGGGCGACGGCAAGGAATTTGCCCGCGAAAAGAACGCCCTCACCGGAGGCGTGGATATGGTCATCGCCACGCCCGGTCGCCTGATCGCCCATATCAACATGGGCTACGTGGATATGTCGCGTTTGCGCTTCCTGATTTTGGACGAAGCCGACCGCATGTTGGATATGGGTTTTATGCCCGATCTGACAAAAATCATAGACAAAATCAATCCGCGTCGCCAAAGCCTGCTATTTTCGGCCACCATGCCTCAGGAGGTGATGAAACTGGCCCGCACCCTGTTGCGCGATCCGGCAATGGTAAAAATTGCCGTTTCCAAGCCCGCCGAAGGCGTGGATCAAAGCGCCTTTTTTATCACTGATGCTCAAAAAACGGGCTTATTGGCTGAAATGCTGGCCGACAAAGTGGGCCAACGGATCATCGTATTTGGTTCCACCAAACGCTCCGTCAACAGTCTCTATCAGCGTTTGCGCGGAAAAGGCTTGCAGGTCGGTATGGTCAGCAGCGACATCGAGCAGGAAATGCGCGAAAAAATCATGCTCGACTACCGCAACCGCAATCTGGATGTTTTGGTGGCAACCGACGTATTGAGTCGGGGCATTGATGTGGACGGCATTGATCTGGTCGTCAACTATGACGTACCCAACGATGCCGAAGATTATGTCCACCGCATCGGGCGTACTGCCCGCGCTGCCCGAAAAGGGGCCGCCATCACACTGGTGTCCTCCGAAGACATGCGCAAATTCAAACGGATTGAGGCGTTTTTGGGCAAAGAAATCCCCCGGAGACCTTTGCCGCCCGGCTTCAGCGCAGGCAGCAGCGGAGAGGGGAGCGGTGGTCGGTCCGATCGCAACCGCAAAAAGCCCCCACAACGTGGCGGAGAAGCCAAACGTTCGGGTCGGCCCGAAGGAGACAGGGAAAATCCGAATCGCCACAAAGGCCACAAAAATAAACCTGACCGTATATCCGGCACTGCCCTCAACGAGGCAGCTGCTCCTGCAACGCGCCCGGCACCTGCCAGGACCGAGGCACCGGGCGGAAATGCACGACCCACCGATCCTGCTTCGTCCGACCGCAAAAAGTCGCGCAAACGCCATCGGGGCAGTCGGGGCCGGGGTGCCAATGGTAAACCCCATTTGCCTCCTGTCAGCCTGCAAACCAGAGAATAAATGAACGAAGATGCAACATAAAGGCTTCATTCCTGATAATAGACAGGGTACGTCTGGCGCGATTATCATTTCTTAAACCCCTGTTGAGTCCCTGATAAGAAAATGCGTTTTTTTACTTTTTTTTGTTTTTCCTGCCTCCTTTCTGTTTTTTCCGCAGCTGCACAGACGCAGCTGACGATGGCAGATGCCATTTTGAAAGGCAGGACGGCACTGGCTCCCGGCAATTTGCGTCAGCTGCAATGGATTCCGGGTACACAGCAATTTTCGCACGTCATCAAAAATCGGATTGTCAGAATGCGGGCCACCGATCTTCAAACTGATACGCTGGCCCTGCTCGATACGCTTAACGCGGCTTTGGAGCGTATTGGGGCGGCCCGTTTGGACGCATTACCGGCTTTTACATGGACAGGAACTGATGCGCTCTGGTTTCGCACAGACAAGGAGCTATGCGACTGGCGTGCAGGCAAGGGTGTGTCGGTACGCAACCATTGGCCGGGGAAAGCCGATCACCTCGAGGTGGAACCCAAAACCTTGCGCATGGCTTATACCTTGGACAACAGCCTGCGTATCAGTGAGGCAGGGCGGGAGACCGTTGTGGCTGCTCAGGAAGCAGAGGGCATTGTGTACGGCACCAGCGTCCACCGCGATGAGTTTGGCATTTCAAAAGGTATTTTTTTCAGCCCTTCCGGGCAGCGCCTTGCTTTCTACCGCATGGACGAAAGCATGGTGACCCAATACCCCGTTTATATCCTGGATTCCATGCCTGCCCAGGAACGCAAAGTGCGCTACCCTTTTGCAGGAGCAAAAAGCCATCACGTCACCATTGGGGTGTACGACATTTCCTCCGGTAAAACCGTCTGGCTGCAAACAGGCACCCCTGCCGACCAGTACCTGACCAACGTCGCCTGGACTCCCGACGACCGCTTTATATTGGTGGCTGTCCTGAATCGGGAACAAAACCACCTGTGGTTGCGCCAATACGATGCCGCCACAGGTGCCTTAGTCAGTACCATTCTGGAGGAAACCTCTCCGAAATGGGTGGAGCCTGAAAAACCTGCGCTTTTCCTGCCGGGCAGCAACGACCGTTTCATCTGGCAAAGCGAACGCGAAGGCTATAACCACTTGTATCTATACGACCTGAAGGGTACAATGCTGCGCAAACTCAGCGCGGGCGCTACCCCCGTAACCCAGTTTTATGGTTTTTCGGAAAATGGCAGTCGGTGTTTTTATCAGGTGGCAGACGAAACGGGGCTGGAGCGCCATGTCTATGCTGTGGACATCAATACAGGGGTACGCAGCAAATTGAGTCAGGATGCCGGTACACATCAGTACTTAGTGGCACCCGACGGTCAGTGGGCGTTGGACGTGTATGCCAACGAAGCCACCCCCCGTTTTGTTTACTTACATCCGGTGAGCAACCCGGAAAAACGCCAGATTGTATATGGCGCTAAAAATCCTTTGGACGGCTACGCGCCCGGCCTGACCCGATTGTTTACCCTTCCTTCTCCCGGCGGCCCCCAACTCAATGCCCGCATCATTCTGCCGCCGGACTTCAACCCTGCAAAAAAGTATCCCGCCATTATTTATGTGTATAACGGCCCCCACGTACAAATGGTGACCAATAACTGGTTAGGAGGCGCTGATCTTTGGATGCATCGGTTGGCGCAGGAAGGTTTTGTGCTGTTCTCATTGGACGGGCGCGGGTCGGCGTATCGCGGTTTCGATTTCGAAAGTGCCATCCATCGCCAGTTGGGCATTGCGGAAATGCAGGATCAAATGGTGGGTGTGGACTATCTGCGCAATCAGCTTTACATAGACAGTACTAAAATCGGTATATTTGGCTGGAGTTACGGGGGCTTTATGACGACCTCCCTGATGAGTCGCCCGGAAGGACGTGGTGCCTTTAAATGTGGCATCGCAGGTGGTCCGGTCATTGACTGGAAAATGTACGAGATCATGTACACCGAGCGTTATATGGACACGCCACAGGAAAACCCGGATGGCTATGCCAAAAACAGCCTGTTCTCGTACATAGACAACCTGAAAGGCCGCCTGCTGATGATTCACGGCTCTTCGGACGACGTGGTACTCTGGCAACATTCTTTGCGCTACATCCGGGAGTGTGTGCGCAAAGGCAAGCAGATAGATTATTTCGTTTATCCCGAACACCTGCACAACGTCACCGGCAAAGACCGGGTACATTTGTACGAAAAAGTGGAGCAGTTCTTCAAGGAAAACCTACAATAAAAAATTGCTCCTCAGACCGATAAAAACTAAGCACCTGATCGGAGTTGATTCGTGCCGTTTTCAATGTAGCTGTCTAAAAGTCAGCACATTAATAAATTAACAAATTAACAAATTTATTTACATGTCTGTTTATATTGTTTCCATCGCCCGCACTCCGCTGGGCAGTTTCGGCGGCGCTTTAGCCGAAATAAGCGCGCCGCAATTGGGGGCCATTGCCATCAAAGGTGCACTGGAGCGCGCCGGTGTTCCCGCTGAACGCGTAGAAGAAGTGATTTTTGGCAATGTCTGCTCTGCCAATCTGGGGCAGGCTCCGGCCCGCCAGGCAGCCATTTATGCCGGATTGCCCACCGGTACCGTCTGCACAACGGTCAACAAAGTATGTGCCTCCGGCATGAAATCGGCCATGTTTGCGGCCCAAAGCATTATGCTGGGCATGCGCGATGTGGTGGTGGCCGGTGGCATGGAAAACATGTCTCAAATTCCCTATTACATTCCGAAAGCGCGTTTCGGATACAAATACGGCAATGGCGAATTGATAGACGGCTTGGCCAAAGACGGCCTGACCGATGTGTATAACCAATCCGCCATGGGCGTGTGTGCCGACCGCACGGCAGCCAAATACAATATCTCCCGCGAAGACCAGGACGCTTACGCCGTGCGCTCCTATCAGCGGGCGGCCTATGCTACCCGCGAAGGACTCTTTCAGCCTGAAATTGTGCCGGTTTCCCTGCCGGTCAAAAAAGGCGATCCGGTGTGGATGCGCGAGGACGAAGAGTATAAAAACGTACATTTCGATAAAATTCCGGCCCTGCGCCCGGCTTTTTCCAAAGACGGCACCGTGACGGCTGCCAATGCCAGTACCATCAACGACGGGGCGGCAGCGATGGTACTGGTCAGCGAAAAGGCCCTCAAAGCGCTCAACCTCCAACCCTTAGCCCGCATCGTCGGTTTTGCCGATGCAGAACAGGAACCCGAATGGTTCACCACGGCCCCTACGTTGGCAGCACCCCGTGCGCTTGCCATGGCAGGGCTTCAGCAGAAAGACATTGATTTTTACGAGGTCAATGAGGCATTTTCGGTGGTCGCCATGGCCTTCAATCAGGTGCTGGGGCTGGATACCGAACGGGTCAATATCCTCGGTGGGGCCGTCTCGCTGGGCCACCCCTTGGGAGCCTCCGGCGCGCGCATTATGGTAACGCTGACCAACGTATTGCAACAAAAAATGGGCAAATACGGCCTGGCAGCCATTTGCAATGGCGGCGGCGGCGCTTCGGCTATGGTGCTGGAGCGGTGTTAGGAGTGATGAGTCATGAGTGATGAGTATGGTGCGGCATTGATTTTAAAAAAATAAAAACTATATAATTTTGTTACGCGTCGGTATTACAGGAGGCATTGGCAGCGGCAAAACCACCGTTTGTCAAATATTCGAAGCGCTCGGCATTCCCGTGTATTACGCCGATGCAAGGGCCAAATGGCTGACTACCCATGATCTCGAATTGAAGGCAGGCATTCGAGCGTTATTTGGGGATGAAGCCTACACTCCGGAAGGTGCCTACAACAGGGCTTATGTGGCAGGCATTGTTTTTAGCCAGCCCGATACCTTGAAGCAACTAAATGCTCTTATTCATCCCGCTGTCGCACAAGACAGCCTGCAATGGCACATAGCGCAGCAGCCTAAAGGGGTACCCTATACTCTGTACGAGGCTGCACTAATGATCGAAAGTGGCAATTACCGGGCCTTAGATGCCATCATTGTGGTAACCGCCCCCGAAGATTTGCGCATACAGCGCGTGATGAAGCGGGATGCGGTCACGGAAGAACAGGTGCGTGCGCGGATGCAATACCAGCTGACGGAAGAACAGAAAATGGCTTGTGCCCATTATATGATTCATAACGACGGGCATCACCTGCTTCTGCCGCAGGTGTGGGAAATACACACACAAATTACATGCCGCCGCCCCTCTTTTTCTGCCTGAAACATTTTTTTGTCGTGGATAACGGAAAATAAGAGAGAATTTTCGACCTTTGAGGCTGAATATAAAGTAACATGAGTTAAAAGAGGAGTCATGCCGGAGATTAGAGAACTGTCCCGCACTTTGTCGCGTATTGAAAAGCTGGAAAGAGAGGTCAGTCTGAAGCAATTGCAGATCAACAGTCTGCTGGCAATCACGCAGGCTATCAACGACAACGTCTCAGCCGAAGGGCTTTTTAGTATGTATAATTCTTTCCTGCGCTGGGAGATAGGCATCAGGAAGATGGCGCTCTTTTTCCGCGAAGGGCCGTCGTGGCTTTGTGCCACTTCGTTAGGCGTATCCGACGATTTGCTCGCCGACCCTTTGGAAGGTCAATTAGAACGCTACCGCAACAAGCAGGGACTGGAAGGGTGCGATCACCCTTTGTTGAGTGCTTTCGACCTCATCATTCCGGTGTTGCACAAGGAGGTACCCATTGCTTATACGCTTTTGGGAGGCTTTTCTCCGGAAGATGATGTCTATAACAAGGTACAGTTTGTCACGACCATTACGAATGTAGTGGCCGTTGCGATCGAGAACAAGCGGATGTTCCGCAATCAGATGCAACAGGAAGTGATGAACCGCGAGGTGGAACTGGCCGCAGAAATACAGCGTACTTTGGTGCCGCGTCGGCTGCCTTCAGGTGGCAACTACCAGTTGTCCAGCATTTATCAGCCCCACTTCGCGGTGGGCGGCGACTATTACGACGTGGTGGAATTTGCAGACGGCAAACTGGCCTTTTGCATTGCCGATATTACGGGGAAAGGCGTTTCTGCTGCCCTGCTGATGGCCAACTTTCAGGCCAGTTTCCGTGCCTTGGTGACGCGACAGCCTTCTTTGGAGGAATTGGTGCGCGAAATGAACACAGCCGTTTTCAACATTACCCAGGGCGACCGTTTTATTACTCTTTTTCTTGCCAAATACGACACCGGTACGCGCACGCTCCACTATGTTAACGCCGGCCATACGCCCCCCATTCTCCTGTCTAAGGGGGAAGTAACCCATTTGAAAAACGGAACTACTGTACTCGGCTTCCTTCCCGACTTGCCGTTTCTTGAAATTGGAGGTATTTGCCTGACCGAAGAATCTATTCTTTTTTCGTACACGGACGGGTTAACAGATATACAGGACGACCGTGGGGCTTACTTTCAGGACGACCTGTTGCTACACTTTTTGCGCGAACATGCCCATCTGGGAGCCAAGGAACTCAATACTCGCCTGTGGGAGCATGTCCGCAATTTCAAGCAAAAACAGGCATTTCCCGATGATATTACGGTATTGACCTGCAAATTTAAGTGAATATGAAAGGTACAGCCGCTTGATCGGGTCCATACACACTCCGGCTATACTACGAAATTCGGAAAGAGTCTGTCCTAAAAAGGATACCCCACTGCCAAGTTGGTCGCCCAGTCGCGCAGCTGCATCTTTTTGATGAGGCCCGGTACCCAGTAAGAATTGTCCCCTTCGTTTCGGCGGGGTCGTCGCAGTTTCAGCCCCCAGTCTAAACGAAGTACAAAGTAGCTGAGGTCTAAGCGCAACCCCAAGCCCGTACCCAGCGCAATGTTTTTATAGGAATCCCAGCGCAATTGCGAATTGACGCGGTCATCGTTGCGATCCAGCGACCAGATGTTGCCGCCGTCCAAAAACACCGCCCCTTTGAGGAACCAGATAATGGGGAAGCGCAATTCGGCATTAAATTCGAAACGAAAGTCGCCTGACTGATAAAAAGGCCGTATGGAGTCGGTGGTGTGGTGGCCGCCCGGCCCCAATTCCCGGATGCGCCATGCCCGGATGCTGGACGGGCCGCCTACAAAAAACTGTTTCACATAAGGGGTGGCTTTGGTATCGCCATAAGGACGCGCCAGGCCGGTGCCGATGCGAATGGCCCCGGTGGTGCCACTTGAATTGAACGCCCGACTGTAAATGCCATCTATGTCTATTCGGATAAACTTGGAAAAATCAAGTCCGTTTATTTGCCAGAGTTCTTTTTGGGCCGGAATACTCCACAAGGCGTTGGCTATATATTGTTCAAAACCGGAGACCTCGAAGCCGGAGCGGAAGGTAAGTACTTCCCCAAAGCGATTGACGGGTCGGGAAAAGGAGTAGTTGACAGAACGTAACAGAAAGCCGGTAAACAGCTGGTCGCCGAAACTATTGGTCAAAAATTTGTTTTGACCGAAAATCGAATCGAATCGCGAATACGTGCGCGGCCGCAATACGTCTATTCCCACATAATCAAAAGAAAACTGATGGCGGTTGCGCCGCAAATCGGTACCCATGGAGGCGTTTACAAGATTATACAAATAAAAATCGAACAATTCCAGATAGCTGTAGTTCAGCGAAAAACGCGATTTGGCATTGCTGCGCAAATCGCTGTAAAAAGCGTCGCTTACCAGATTGCGATTATCGCCAAGGCGTATTCGGTTGAGTATGCGCCAAAGGTGCATGTAGTCAAAAAAGCGCGGCAAAATAAGTTCATTCTGCACCTTGAACTGCTGAGAAAAAATAAAACGCCGCCGCGTAATATCAAACTCTACATTGTAAGAAATATTGGTGCGCAGTTTCTCTGCCCCGCTAAACAAGTTGCGGTTTTGCAAATCAATGGAACCTGCCACGCCAAACAGGCGACCTGCCAAAGCACTGGAGCTGTTGGAAGAGTTGGCCTCTAAGGTCATGGAATAAGAAAATCGGCTGTTGGGAGCCAGTGATATTTCTACATCCAAGTGGGTGGGATTGGCAGGACTTTGTACAAAACGCACATTTACAAAGCGAAACACCCCCAGTTCATTGAGGGTACGGGTTGTTTTGTCGAAGTCAGTCTGGCGATAGGGCCATCCGGGGCGAATAGCAATGGCCCGAAACAGGTGGCGGGCATGTACATCAAACTTAGGCCATGCCGATGCAAAATAAACACCGCCGATGGTGGTATCACTTTTCAGGGCTGCCAGATCGGGTGCCAGGCCCATCAAAACGGTGACGTTGCCAATGGTATAAATCTTATGTTTGGCCGTGTCTGTGCCGGGGGGCAGTACTTCCACCGTCACCTGGGTTTTATGATTACTGCTGTCGCCCGTAAACTCTACAAAAACGGGGGTGAAGTAGGCGTAGCCCCGGTTTTTCATTTCATTGGTAATGCGCAATTTCTCGGCATCGAAGTTCCGGCCGTCCAGCGGATATCCGGGCTTCAGGCGGGACCCACTGCGCGTAAATTGCAAAATGGCGGCGGCAGTGCTGTCACGGCTTGTGTAGAGAACAGAGTCTATAGTATAGGAGCCTTGCAAATTCACAGTATATGTGACTTGCGCGTAGCGCAGCAGGGAATCACCTTTGGCGCGTTTGCGGGCGTTATGCACATAGGCAGACGAAGTGCAGGTAGCATCGAAATAGCCGCGCTGACGCACTAAGTTTTCGAGATTTTTGGCAGTGCGGGCAGCGAGTTCGGGGCTGTAAAAAGCCGGTGGTTCGGCCCACTTGCGCTTCACAAAGTCGGCGTACTTCGTTTTTTTATCGCGGTAAGTGTAGTAGTACCACACCCCTGGCCGCATCAGGCCAAAAAAACGGGTGCGATTGGGCTGCTGGCGCACTAAAGGCGTTAACTCTGTAAGCAGCGCATCCCGCTCCGAAAAAGACAGCTTTTTGTCCGATTTGAGATCAATCCTGGTTTTCACCAAAAGGGGACCCCTGCGCTCCTTTTTTAGATAGCGGTTGCCCGTGCAGGCCCCCGACATGAGTAGGGAAGCAAAAAGCAGGGAAATAAAAATATTTCTTAAAAAATATACGTTTTGCACTTTACTTTACTTGCTATGCAGCCCCTGAGAAGGCTTTCTATGGGGCAAGTGGCGCAAAAGTAAGTGGAATTGTGCAGAACCATCAAAAAAATAAACATCTCTGTACACTTTCACAGGTTCCTTGCTACCTTTGCCCCCCGTTTCCCCCTGCCACCATTAAACATCCCTTCGCCCATACTCTTCACTACCTATTGGTCAAATAATGAGTTGGTTCAAAAGATTACAGGAAGGTATTACCACGGCCACCAAGTCTAAAAAAGACGTGCCGGAGGGAGTATGGTTTCAATGCAAAAAATGCAAAGAAACTGGCACTTCCAAAATGCTCAGGGACAATTTTTATAAATGTCCCAAATGCGATTACCACACGGTCATCGGTTCAGAAGAGTACTTTCATCTGCTTTTCGATGGCGAGCAGTACCTCACCCACCATGATGACCTCATGTCTGTGGATATACTCAAATTTACGGATATGAAGCCCTACGATGCGCGTCTGGAAGACAGCATCAAAAAAACCGGTCTTAAAGATGCCCTTGCCATTGGCGAAGGCCGCGTCAATGGCTATCCTTTAGTAGTAGCCGCTATGGATTTTAAATTTATCGGCGGCTCTATGGGTTCGGTGGTGGGCGAAAAAATTTCTTTGGCCATAGACCAGGCCATTGAGACCCGGTCGGGACTACTCATTATTTCCCGTTCCGGCGGTGCCCGTATGATGGAAAGTGCTTTCTCCCTGATGCAAATGGCCAAAACCAGTGCCAGGCTCACGCTCCTGGCCAAAGCCCGCCTGCCCTATTTTTCTCTGATGACCGATCCGACCACAGGGGGCGTGACCGCTTCCTTCGCCATGCTCGGGGATGTCAACTTAGCCGAACCGGGTGCGTTGATTGGCTTTGCCGGACCGCGTGTTATCCGCGAAACCATCAAGCGCGATTTGCCGGATGGTTTCCAGACAGCGGAATACCTCTTAGAAAATGGATTTGTAGATATTATTGTCAACCGCAAAGACCTGAAAGAAACCATGAGCGATTTGCTGTCGTTTTGGTTTAAAAAAGAACCGGTAATCACCGATCCCGAAATGGTCACTGCTCCATAGTAAGCTGTCCGCTTCTGCACTGCTCCTGAATTTCGCAAAAATGCACCCTTTCTGCCTCTGTTCCTGACCAACCTCACATCAGGAGTGGCAACCTTCGCACGCTGGTCGGAAGCAACACCCTGATATTCCGCTTGTCTTTCTCAGATCATTCCTCATCCTCTTTTATACGATGATTTTTTCAATAAATACCCGTCGCAGCCCTTTTGTGCATCTCCTTTGTTGCTTTTTGCTCCTTCTCTTCTTCTTTGCAGGAAGTATAGGACCCGTCTGGGCGCAGGAGCAAGGCCCGGATCAGGAAGGAGTGATCCGTTATCTCATTACGCATAACTGGTCTAAAAAACTGGCTGCTGTGGAATATATCAGCCAACAAACCCGCGAACGGGAAGCTTATATAGCAGGCAATCGCTGGGAATGGAAAGAGTACGCCAATCTCTATTTTTCCCCTTCGGTCAGCAAATATGAGGATTCGGAAGAACGGGCCGAGCCGGATGATGAAGGCTATTCCTGGCGCCGCCAGGCTTATCATATTCGCCGCGACTATTCGGCCAATCGGCAGACCGACCTCATCACCGCCCTCGGTAAGGTCTATTTAGTAGAAGACAGTATCCATGCACCCAACTGGAAAATACACAATGACCTGAAAGAAGTAGCGGGCCACCTGTGTATGAAAGCGTATTGCGAAGACACCCTGAAAATGCAAAAAATTGTGGTCTGGTTTGCCTTAGACATGCCCCTGCCCGCCGGCCCGGAGCGCCTGGGCGGCCTGCCCGGCCTGATCTTAGAGGCCGATGTGAACAATGGAGCCATGACCTTAGTGGCCGATAAAATAGAAATGAAAAAACTCGCTGCTGCCGATCTGACACTGCCCAAAAGGAAGGCCAAAAAGGTGGATGAGGCAGGCTATCGCAAAGTACTCCGCGATTTTTACAACGAGCGCCGAAAAGCAGAAGCTGTACCCTTTTGGGGCGTTCGTTATTGAGGGTAGATTCAGACCGTAACCGAACGGTGTATAACAACAGCCTTATAAAAGACGCAGGATGGGCCATGAGTCTTCTGTCGGGCTGGCCTGAGCCAACTGACATATTTACACACATCCGACCAGAACTGAACACAGCGATTCTCGCTTTGGAAAAAGCGACCATTTGTTTTTAATCAGAGTGTCATGCTGAACGGAGTGAAGCATCTGATCAAGCCTTAGAAATGGGTGTTTGAACCCGGCCGGATTCTTCCTCCTGCGTCGTCAGAATGACACTTTTTAAAATTTTAACATATAATAACCCAAAGCGAGAATTGCTGAACCGAGCGCGTGAATTTTATAAATTATTGATAATGAATTTTTTATTCAATATTTTTTAAACAAGCCCGATCAATTCTGAAAATATTTTCTCACTTTTTTACAAAAAAATTTGCACAAGTAAAAACAACGAGCGTATCTTTGCGCCGCTTTTGCAAAAAAAGGCACGCCTCATTAGCTCAGTCGGTTAGAGCGGCGGACTGTTAATCCGTAGGTCTAAGGTTCAAGTCCTTAATGAGGCGCTTCTGAAAGCCACCGTTGAAAGACGGTGGCTTTTTTGCGTTTTATCCTAGTCCTTTCCATGTTCGATCAGTCACTGGTTTTGGAAACTTTGAAGGCGGGCGACCCATTAGTTCTGAAAATTCAGCAGCCTTCCGGCGAGCCGGGCGTACTGCGCCTGTACAGTTCCTGTCAGGCAGTGCGCGCTGCCCAATTGTTGGAGGCCGCTCGCTACTGGCAGTACGCCGACCACGTTCATCCGGAGTGGGGAATGGGCATTCCCCTGCGCTTTTGTCCTTTCCCGGCGTTCAAATCAGATATGGAAGCAGGGCAGCAGGCGGTTTGGTGTCGGTGGAAAGAGGGAATCCCCATAAAAGAAATTACACCTGACATTTGTGACCGGATCGGCCGAACGCTGGGACAGCTGCACCATTGTGCAGGCCATTTTCGGGAAGTTCTTGCCCTGCCTGCCATCAATGGCCCTCTGTTGGAAGACATTGTGCAAAAGACAGGTGCCGCTCCTTTGTTTGCAGTAGAGACAAATGCAACACGGCAATCGTTTATGCGTTCTATGAAGCACACGATCGGATTTTTGAGTGATTTTCCCGTAACCCCTGCTTACTATGGCGTGATCCACACCGATGCACATTTTGGCAACTGGCTTCTACATCCGCCACATTTTGCGCTGATTGATTTCGATTATACGGCTTATGGCCACTATTGGACGGATTTGGCCGTGGTTTTTCAGGAAATTGGTCGCTTACTGCTCCGGGCAACCGAAGTGGTGTCCTGTAGGGAGGCATTACTGAGGGGCTATTGGACAGTACAGGAAAAAAAAGCGGATTTTGAAGCGGCTTGGCCGCATTTTCAGGTAGTAGCCCTGGCGCTTTATGTAAACTGGTCTTTGGATCCTGCCCATAGCGATTTGTTGCAAGACCCACAGATACAGGCAGCCACACTGGCGGCTGTGCGAAGCATTGCTTTCGGAGGCACCTGTTTATAAGGCGAAAAGGGGTGAGGGTTTAAGCAGACGGGGTTGTCAAAAGGTATAAACCAGAGCCTGATCAAACCAAATTTTGATTTTTGTTCGTTATAAATGGAAGGAGCTGTTTTTCCTTTCGTTTTTATTTACGCTTTTGCGCCTGCTTTGTTGGCGTTTTGTGCCGAAGCTGCGCAGGCATGCCCGTTCTAAGACATGAAAAAAATAGTACATTTTTTTTTGATACTCATTTCCTTTGCGATTTCCTGCGAAAAATCGCCTGCACCTGTTTCGCTGGAAACCCGTTCTCTCACCCGTAAAACTAAGGACTATGAGGGCGTATTGCTGCACGACTGGGTTCAGTTGGGTTATCAGATTCTGAAAGACAACATGGCGCAGGGGCCACACGCTGCACGCGCTTACGGCTACATCGGCATGACGGCCTGGGAAAGCATTCACGGAGGCATACCCGGTGCCAAAGGTCTGGCCGGACAAGTCAATGACTACTACGAATCTGCGCCCATTGATCCCGATCGGGAGTACGATTGGGGCATGGTACAGGCAGCAGCCATGCGGGTTGTCTTTCCCGAAATTATCGAAAATATTACATCCAGCCAAAAGACGGCAGTCGGCTTGCTGGCAGATTTGCAGGAAACCCAACTGATGGCCAAAGGAGTGAGCGAAGAGGTGCGCAATAATTCCAAAGACTTGGGCAAACGCATCGCTACCCGCATTGTATATCGCATTCGCCGCGACGGGCGCGACAACATCCGCAGCATCAATCCGGTGCTTCCTGCCCGAACCGGTAATACACAGTGGTATTGGGATGGAACCACTTTAAACCAAAAACCAGTGGAACCCATGTGGGGTACCTTGCGCACTTTCATCATAGATAATGCACAGGTGTGTGAAGGAGACCCGCCTTACTCCTATTCCACAGGTGCGGGCAGCAATTTTTACAAAGACGCAAAAGAAGTGTTTGAAATGCCCAGAGACAATGCCGGCAAAAGCATTGCCTACCACTGGGACGACACGCCGGGCCGGACATGCAGCGCCGCCTGCCATTGGATCAGCATTGCAGAACAACTGTTAAAAGCAAAAAGTGCGCGCCTGGACGAATGCGCCCGGGTTTATTGTCTGATGGGGTTCACCGCTGCCGATGTGTACGGCCATTGCTGGTACGTCAAATATAAGTACAACCTGATGCGTCCGGTTACTTATATCCGCGAGCAATTTGATGCCCGGTGGAAAAGCCTGATTCATACGCCTGCTTCGCCCGGCTATATTTCTGCCGCTGCCGCTATGGGCGGGGCCGCACCGGTGGTGCTGGCACCCGTTTTTGGAAATCCCTCGTTTACGGATCGCACCCACTTGGGCAGTGCCTTGTACACCCCTGATGGCGGGCCTTTTATTTTGCCCGAACGCGCTTTTTCCTCTCTGACAGCAGCGGGAGAAGAACAGGCCCTGAGCAGGATTGCCGGAGGGGTGGAATTTCGCAAGTCTGTGTCGGAGGGCTTTGCCGCCGGGAAGTGCATCGGGAAGCGCATTTCTGATGCGCTCGTTTTCGAGTAGAGCAAAAGATTTGCTAATTTTTGTCGCACATTCTAAACAAATATTACCTTTGCGTTTCATTTGGCAGCTCGAAACCCCGGCTGATTGGGTGCTGCTTTTAACAGATTCATAATGATTATTGAAAAAGACAAAGTAGTGTCTGTTCACTACACCCTTACGGAAGGCACGGCTACCGGGCAAATGGTGGAAAGCACCGAAGGACGAGACCCCCTCGCTTTTATTTATGGTGTCGGCAGCATGATTCCCGATTTTGAGAAAAACCTGGCTGGTTTGAAAGTGGGCGATAAGTTTTCTTTTGGCATTTCGGCTGCGGATGCTTATGGAGAATATGACGAATCTGCACTGGTAGAGGTACCCAAAGCTGCTTTCGAGCGGGACGGGCGCATTCCCGATGGCTTATTGGATGTAGGCAACGTTCTGCCCCTGACCGATCAACACGGCAATCATTTGGAAGGGGTAGTAGCCTGGGTGGGTTTGGAAAAAGTAAAAATTGACTTTAACCATCCGATGGCGGGGGTAGATCTGTATTTTACGGGACATGTGGCAGAAGTACGCGATGCAGACGCTTCTGAATTGCAGCACGGCCATGTACACGGGCCGCACGGGCATCATCACTAATTTGCCCCCTATTGCTATTCTTAATATTCCGGCCGTGGCATGAACAACTCATCATGGATGTCTGTTCGTCCCTCAAAGGCTGGATATCCTCTCCTCAAAACTGGTTTGGGCTGGATTCCAACTCGGTTGATATGGAAAAAGTACCTTTGGTGCTACAACCGGTTCGATCTGTTCCCCTGAAGCGCATAGAGGCATAAACCATTATATATGATCCGCGTAGAAAACGTTGTTAAGTATTTCGGAGCGCAACAGGTGCTGAAAGGGATAGACTTTACCTTTGAAGCAGGCAAATGCAATCTGATTATCGGGCGTTCCGGGGCCGGTAAGACCGTACTGCTCAAAATACTCGTGGGTCTGCAGGTGCCCTCCAGTGGAACCGTCATGTACGATCAGGTGAATTTCACCACCTTAGACAAAGCCGGAATGCGTGCCATTCGGATGCAAATCGGAATGCTCTTTCAAGGGTCTGCCCTGTTCGATTCACTGACCGTAGAAGAAAATGTGCGTTTCCCTTTGGATATGTTTACCAACCAAAATCCGCGCGAGAAGCTGGAACAGGTCAATCACTGTTTAGAACGCGTCAGCCTAGGGGGCAATAATAAAAAATACCCTTCCGAACTTTCAGGCGGTATGCAAAAACGCGTGGGCATTGCACGGGCCATTGTACTCAATCCCAAATATCTTTTTTGCGACGAGCCTAACTCCGGCTTAGACCCGAAGACTTCCATTGTAATAGATGAATTGATCAGCAGCATCACCAAAGAAAACGACATCACAACGGTTATTAATACCCATGATATGAACTCGGTGATGGAAATTGGGGAAAATATATGCTTCCTGCACGAAGGCCGTTTGGAATGGAGCGGTACAAAAGAGGAAGTGCTGGCATCCGATAATGAAAACCTGCAATCTTTTATTTTCGCCTCTCCTTTCCTACAGCGGCTCCGGCAATCTGCTTTAAGCAACGGCAAGTAAAAAATACGTCAGCAACCCCAGCGACCTGTATCCAAACCAAGTTCACTTACCACTTTTTTTCGCCATGTCAACACTCTTCGCGCTGCTCGTTGGTATTAACCAATACGATCCGAATTCTACCGTTCAGGTGCCTGCTTTGTCAGGCTGTACCAACGACATTGGCCAACTTTCTGCTTTTTTGGAAGACCTGTACCCGGCAGACCGGCGGCAGATACAAACCCTTTGCAACGAACAGGCCACCTACGAGGCAGTGGTGCGCGGCTTCGGCAGGGAACACCTTCTGCGGGCAGGAAAAAACGATGTGGTACTGATTGCCTACAGCGGACACGGCTCCCGCGAAATGGCTGCACCACAGTGGGGGCAATACTTCGGCGACGGCAAACAGGAAACCTGGGTTTGCTACGACAGTCGTACGCCCAATGGTTTAGACCTGGCGGACAAAGAGCTGGCTTTTTTGATCGAATCTATTGCCAACAAGGGAACGCATGTGGTGGTCATCATGGATTGCTGCCACTCCGGCTCCGGCACGCGCTACGAAGGAGACACGGTGCTGCTAAATGCGCGGCAACACTCCAATCGGAAGCAGCCGCGTTTGTGGGAGTCCTACCTGAACGGCGTTTTAGACAAACGCTTTCCCAAAGGCGCGGGCGCTTATCTTCCCAACAGTACCCACATCCTGCTGGCTGCCTGCGACCGCCGCGAAAAAGCGTGGGAAGTGATGCGCAACGAACCACACGGGCTTTTTTCCAGCTCTTACATGCCCCTTTTAGAAACAACGGGAGGGCGTATTTCCTACGCCGATCTCTATCTGTCTGCCCGTGCCGAAATGATGAAAATCACCAACGAGCAGCATCCGCAGTTTGAATCCTACGGGTTTTTCAATGCGTACAGTGGTTTTTTGGGCCTCACAGCCGGAACGGCAGGCCCGGCTGCTAAAATCTACTTCGCCAACGACCGCTGGAAGGTCACTCAGGGCGCTCTTCATCGCCTTCCTCTGGGACAGCCTGCCGTTTTTGAAGTCAACGGACAGGCAGAAGCGCGTGCCATCACTGCTTCCACAGGTGCCGAAGAGAGTACGGTCTATTTTGAGAATTTTGATGCCGATACCAACAGTCAGTACGAAGCCCGCTTGTTGTCTTTGCCTGCACCTCCGCGCATCTTTGATCTGAAAGTCGCGCAGGCGCAGAAAGAAGCATTGAAAACAGCGCTGGACCAATTTAAACCGATTTACTTTACCCTGGAGGAAGGCGCGGCCCATGCATCCTATTGCATTGAGATGGTCGAAGATGCGGTGGAATTGCGCCGTACCGTTGATAACCTGATCATTCGCCGGGCAACGGGCAACGACCGCGCCGCTATGTTGTCCCATGTTTTTTCTGCTGCCGAACACGTGGCCCGCTGGGAGGATATGATCGCGCTTAACCATCCGACTTCGCATATTACGCCAGAGTATGTCAAATTGACCCTGACCCTGCTGGATGCGGAGGGAGAAGTGCTGAAAAAAATGCAACAATCCGAAGTGTTGCTGGATATATTTGACAACCGGAAACTCCGCTTCCGAATAGAAGTGGAGAATACCCACCCCGATAAAGACCTTTTTTGTGCCTTATTTTATGGGTCCTCCACTTATGGCTACAGTCCGGCCGGTTTTAATGAATGCGTACCCGCAGGTAAAACTTTAGTGGCTTGGGACCGCACACCTAAAGGTGAGCCACTCACCTTCCAGCTCAATGGTAAAAACAGCGCCTTAGATATTTTGCAATTGATTGTAAGCGAAGAACGCCTCACATTAGCCAATATGACACTTAAAGCCTTGTCGGATTTCTGTAAGGAAACGGTTTTTCGGCATCGCGGTGTGGACGATGTTATCCGTCAAAGAGACATTGGCGGAGGCAGTTTCGATTTCAGTGAATCGGAAGGAGAGACATCGAATGACTGGAACATCTTCACCCTGAAAATTCGCAATGCTGCCCGCGTTGCTATGGGTGTTCAGGCAGTACAGCTGGCACAGGGGGCTGTCACCCTGCTCCCCCATCCTGCATTCCGTGCCAATGCAGCGCTTTTGTCTCCCGGCGCGGCGGGCGGCTATCGGGAGTCTGCTGCCTTGTTATGGGACTATGCGCGGCAAAACAAACAACAAATCCTGTCTTTTCGGCCGCCTCAACCCACCGAGTCCCCGCTTGCACTACTGCTGCTGTCGGAAACAGACAGTGCAGACAGCCTGAGTGACCAGCCTTTAACAATACACATTGCACAGACAGGGGTGCAACAAGGTGTGACAGGGGAGGTGTTGGGCATTGCAGGAGAGAAAGTGATGCAGATTGGCGACCTGCTCCCTGTGGCAGACGGCTGGGAAGCACACATCAGAACACTACCCTTGTCAGAAAACAAAGGGCGCACCCTGGCACAATTCGTTTTTGTACTACCCACATAGAGAGACTCAACGACCCAGTGCCTGCCTGATTTTTGTATAAATCAGGGTATTGTCGTAAATACCCTGAAATTTTTCCGATCCCGGCCCGTAGGCCAACACTGGCACTAAGGCAGCGGTATGCAGGCGCGTGGTAAAGACAGGCCGAAATTGCTTTTTCGATCGCACATCGGTCAGGGCCAAGCCGCCACATTCGTGGTCTCCGGTGACAATCACTAAGGTCTGGCCATCGCTTTGTGCGAATTTAAGCGCCTCACCTACTACCTTATTAAAATCTTTCATTTCGGCTGCTACCCAATTGCGGTCGTTGGCATGCCCTCCCCAATCTATCTGGCTGCCTTCCACCATTAAAAAAAAACCTTTGGAACTGCGCCGTTTCAGGTACGGGCATACCCGACGGGTGGCTTCAGGCAGGTAGGTACGCCCGCCGGAGGCAGTAGGCGGCTCATATTCGGCGGTAAAAAGCATAAAAGGTGACGAGCCATCCCACGGCAATTTGCGCAACGAAGTCCCCGAACGCAGTACGTAACCGCGTTTCAGAAGGGAATCTTTCAGATTTTTTCGGTCGGGGCGCATATGAAAATAGTGTTCTCCTCCCCCGATAAAACAGTCCAAAGGGGTTTTGAGATAATCCAATGCAATTTCTTCGCTGAAAGCCCGCAATTCGCGGTGTGCAATAAAAGACGCAGGAGTGGCATGGGGGGCAGAACAGGCCACAACCATACCCGTAGCATAGCCGTCCCTGTCCAATTCCTCCAAAATGGTGAAACAGGGTTTATTGTCGGGCAACACGCCCACCGCCCCATTGTTGGTTTTCTGGCCGCAGGAAAATGCCGTAGCACCGGCAGCAGAGTCTGTTATCAGGTCGTTGCAGGAATGGCTTTTGTGAAAACCTACCACCGGAAACTGCTCGAAAGTGGTTTTGCCTGCACCCGACCAGTAAATACCTGCCGACAATTGGGCCAGGCCCATGCCGTCTCCAATCAACAAAATAACATTCTTCGCACGGGGAGACAAGGAGTCAGCAGGACACAAAAAGCGTGCAAGCTGCTCCGGGGCAATACCATACGCAGCTGACAAAAGTAGCCGTTTCCCCTCCCCTGTGGAATGGGTGACAAATGCTGTGCTTAAAAAAAACAAAAAGACAGGCAGCAATGTCCGGTACATAGGCGTTTTAATGTGTTGGTCAGGCGTTGAGACGAAGCAATCCGTCTTTCATTTCAAAGACGCGATCCGAGAGGTCAGCTAATTCGGTGTTGTGGGTGACAATCACAAAGGTTTGTCCATAATCATCGCGCAGTTGTCGGATGAGTCGGTGCATGTCCTGCGAGGCGGCACTGTCCAAATTTCCAGTCGGCTCGTCTGCAAAAATGATTTCAGGCTGATTGATGAGGGCGCGGGCAACAGCCACCCGTTGTTGTTCGCCACCGCTGAGCTGGGTAGGTTTGTGTTGCAGGCGTTCGCCCAAGCCCAGATAGTTTAAGAGCTCTGTGGCACGGGTTTTTACTTTTTCCTCTGCCTCCCGTCGAATAAAACCGGGGATACATACGTTTTCGTGGGCCGTAAATTCGGGAAGGAGATGATGAAACTGAAAAACAAAGCCGATAGAGCGATTGCGAAAAGCGGACAGGGCGCGGGAGGACAGTTTTTGCACCAATGTCTGGGCGATGGTGAGTGTTCCGGTATCTGCGTTGTCTAAAGTACCCAGAATATGCAGGAGCGTACTTTTGCCAGCCCCCGATTTACCCACAATGCTGACAATTTCGCCTTTTTGAATGGACAGGTCAACCCCTTTCAAAATATGCAGGTCACTCAATTTTTTGTGAATATTGTGCGCTTCTAAAACCATTTGAACGCAAAGGTAATCGAACATCAGAACATTTCATGAAAATACTCCAACTGTGCAATAAATTCCCCTATCCTTTGAAGGACGGTGCGGCCATTGCCATTACGTATTTGGCAAAAGCGTATGCGGATTCGGGCCATGAGGTCACTTTGCTGTCCATGAACACCAGTAAGCACTGGTTTGACGTAAAAAATCTGCCGGAGGATTTCACCCATTATACCGCCTTAGAAACCGTTTTTATAGACAATCACATTCGCCCCTGGCCGGCACTGCTCAACCTGTTGTTCTCCAAAAAGTCCTACCACGTGGAGCGGTTCGACCATCCGGAATTTGCCCGGCACCTCGCCCGACTGCTTCAACAGCAGGAGTACCACATAGTACAGCTGGAGTCTTTGTATCTCACGCCTTACATACCGATCATTCGCCGGTATTCGCAGGCGAAAATCGTGCTGCGGGCGCACAACGTGGAACACGAAATATGGGAGCGCGTGGCCGCCAATACCAATCAGCCCTTTCAGCGCTGGTACCTGAATCGGATTACCCCCCGGCTGAAAAACTACGAAATCGCCCACCTGAATAACTATGACTTAGTGGCGGCCATCACGGCCCGCGATGCTGCGCATTTGCGCCAGTTGGGTCTTCAAAAACCCATTATGGTCACTCCCATTGGCTTGGACTGCCGCGATTATCAGCCCGACATGCGCGTCTTTCAACATCCGTTGAGCCTTTCTTTTATCGGCTCATTGGACTGGATTCCCAATCAGGAAGGGTTAAAATGGTTTTTGGAAAGCGTCTGGCAGCCTTTGCTCCATCCGCGATTTCCACAACTGCGTTTTCATATTGCCGGGCGCACAGCACCCGCCTGGCTGCGCAGTTTGCAAATGGCCGGTGTCCACTTTCATGGCGAAGTGGAAAGCGCCCCGGACTTTATCAACCAACACGCCCTCATGGTGGTACCGCTGTTATCGGGAGGCGGAATGCGGGCAAAAATCTTGGAGGGCATGGCAGTGGGAAAAGTAGTACTCTCTACGCGAGTGGGCATGGAAGGCATTGATGCACAACACGGGCGCGAATGTCTGCTGGCCGATACACCCGAAGAATTTGCAGAGGCCATTGGCTGGTGTATGAACAACCGGGAGCGGCTGGCGGCCATCGGCCAGAACGCTTTTGAGTTTTGCGGCACCCACTACGATAACCTGCATGTGGCCGAACGGCTGTTGGAACAGTTTCGGAAATTGCGCAACGAAAAAATAAGCACGTAGGGAGTGATGAGTGAGGAGTGGGGAGAGAGGAGTTTGTTTATATTTTTTCTTTGTACTCGTCTATTTCGCGGCGTTCTTTTTTGGTGGGGCGACCGGTGCCTTTCTCGCGCCGCTCGGGTACAGGAGCAGCGGCTTCGAACCAAGCCTGATATTTGTTCTTTTCTTCTGCCGGAGTCAGGTCTTCGTAGCAGGTAACAGCAATGGGTGCACCCACCCGTTTTTCAATAAGTTGCAGGGCTTTGAAAGAAAGATTAAAGCCGTCTTTTTTGACGGCAACCACCGATCCGACCGTAAGGAGGGTAGAGGGTTTGGCTGTTTCTCCGTCAATTTTCACGCGCCCGCCCTTACAGGCATCGGTGGCTAAGGTACGACTTTTAAAAATGCGGATACTCCACAGCCATTTGTCAATGCGTACTTTTTCCATGCGGCTTTATTCAGCGTTTTTTTTGTTCAATGCCGGAAGACAACAAACGCGCTTCAGAGCGGGGAGCAGGTGCATTCGGATCGTCAGAAGGGATTTCTGAAGGATCGGGCAGGGTGTCGCGCCGAATGACGGGCGGCTGATTGGGCAATATGCCCTTGTCTTTCAGGAATTTTTCGATCAGATTGGCTTTCACCATGCGCTCCTGAATGGGTTTGCGTGCATTGGCAATGGTATCGTTCAGGTAGCGTTCGATCATCAGGCCGGCAATGGGTGCCGCGTAGGAAGCGCCCCAGCCTGCATTTTCTACAAACACCGCCACCGCAATTTTCGGATTGTCTTTTGGCGCAAAAGCAAAAAACACGGAGTGGTCTTCGCCATGGGGATTCTGGCTGGTGCCTGTTTTTCCACAAACGGCAATGCCCGGCACCTGTGCAATGCGCGCCGTACCCCGCACCACGCACTGTTCCATGCCTTCCACGGCCAGTTCAAAATTTTTCTGACTGATATTCACTTGTTGCTTTTGCCGGTATTGCGGCGGTATGGGTGTGCCATCCACAAAAGCTTTGACCAAATGCGGCGGGTACCAGTAACCGCGATTGGCAATGCAGGCCGCCAAGTTGGCCATTTGTATGGTAGTCAGCTGGGTTTCGCCCTGTCCGATGCCCACCGACATAATGGTAGGGGATTTCCAGCTGCCCAAATTGCGGGGATAAATTTTGTCGTAATAAGCAGAAGTGGGAATGTTTCCCGCATTTTCGTTGGGGTAGTCCATGCCCAACGTACGCCCCAGCCCAAACTGTTTGCAATAGTCTGTGAACTTGTCCAATCCGGCATGGGGGTTATAAAATCCGAACTTATCTACAATATTGCGAAACTCCTGAAAATAGTAGCTGTTGCACGAATAGGCCAGCGCATCCACCACATTGCCAATGCCCGCATGGTGGTGACATTTGTATAGCCGCCCGCCGTAGAAGTAGCCTCCTCCGCAACTGCGCCCCGCTTCCGGGTTAATGGTTCCCTCTTGCAGACCAACTAAGGTCACAATGGTTTTGAAAATGGAGCCAGGGGGATATTTAGCCATCACCGTACGGTCGAAAAACGGATTGAGCGGGTCGTTTAGCAGGCGACTGAAAACGGCCCCGCGTTCCTGGGTCATTGTCAACAGGTTCGGGTCGTAGGTGGGGCCGCTCAACATGGCCAAAATTTCTCCTGTACGCGGCTCTATGGCGACCACACTTCCGGTCTTGTTTTGCATCAGGTACTCGCCATACACCTGCAGGTCAATGTCAATGGAAGAGATAATGTCCTTTCCCGGCATTGCGGCGGTATCGAACTGTCCTTCCATATATTTTCCCACTGACCTGCCCAAATTGTCTTTCAGCAGCGAGGTATAGCCTTTCTCACCCCTCAGATAGTCTTCGTATTGTAATTCAACACCGGCAGCCCCTAAGTAATCGCCGGACTGGTATTTGCCATTGGAGCGCTCAATGTCGCGCGGATCGGCCTCATTGATATAGCCCAGAACATGTGCCCCGGCGTGAAAGGGATAGCCCCGGATGTTGCGCACCTGTACAAAGAAACCCGGAAATTCATATAAACTTTCCTGCAAGCGGGCATAGGTCTCTTCGGGCAGTTTTTTCAGAAAAACAAAAGGAACGGACTTTGAAAAACGCCCGCTTTTCCAGTCTTTGTTGATATTTTTTTTAAATTCTTCCCCGGTAATGCCCAAAAGGTGGCAAAATTTGGGAATATCCATATTTTTGAAATCCACCTGCTTATACGTCACCATCAGGTCGAAGGTGGCAATATTGTTCAAAATCAGGCGGCCGCCCCGATCGAACACCAAGCCGCGCGGGGGATAAACCGTCAGTTTTTCAATGGTGGTGGCATCTGCCCGCCTGCTGAAGGTATCATCCACCAATTGCAGGTGCGCCGCTTTGAGGATCAAAGCAGCGGCACATATAAAAAATACATTGCGAATGGTGAGGTACTTCAGTGCGCCGGGACTCATATATTATGGGATGCGAATGGATGAGGGTGTTGAGTTGCTGCCGATGTTGGTTTGGGGGGAGGGAAAACAGACAGATGAACTTGCAATTAAACAGGCGATCAAAATTGATTCATCTCGTTTTCTTTTTAAATTATCTGAAAATGAGTACATCAAAAAATTGATACATTTTTTTTAAAAAACCTGCTATTGGGGACTGCGTTCTGTCATTCTTCGCCAGAAAGCAAAAACTAAGCCGGCCAACATTAGCAGGCAGCCCGCCCATACCCATTTGATGCCCGGAAAGACAATGGCCTCCAGAACAATATAGTCCGAGCGGGGCGCGTCCTCCACCACTTCAAACGACACCGCAGGAGCCTTTTCTGTTTGGGCAATGCCAATGCTGAAAGTCCCGGTAGAGGGTTCTATACCTTCGATGCGCAGATGTAGTTTTTCGTCGGGTACTTCCGCTTTCATGCTGTTGGGGGCATTGCCGCGTATAAAATAGAGGGGCAGCGCCTCCAATTTTTTCCCGGACGGCGCAGTAATTTCCAAACGGGCATTGATGGCAATATCATTAGGTTCCGCCACATAATTGGGGTGTTTTGCTTCGCGCACCAATTCGGCCAGACGCACCGAATAGTCCCGATACCGAAAGGACTCGCCTGCTTTTACAGGATAGGTGCTATATTGCAGCTTCCCTTCCGCACTGAATATCTCTTCCATTGTCTGCTGGGTCAGACGAATGCGCAACTGTAGTTGTGGAACGGAAGCAGCCAGCGAGAAACCGCCTTCACCGGGTCGCAGATAAAGCATCGGTTGTGCGGTGTAAGCAGCCGGGTCTTCCAACGAGTGGGCCTCTATGTCTAAGCCGACTGCCAAATCGCCCTTTTCCGGCTTATATTCATGATGAACGGGTTGTTTGGTTACCCCTTTTATAAGCAGGTAATGTTTTCGGGTGAAAACCGTATCGCCTACTGCCCCTTCGTACCGCGTATATTTCAGGCTGTCCTCCTGTTGGCGGGCGTATTCCGGGTCCAATTCTGCTTTTGGCAGAGAAGACACGTGGGTAAAAATGTCATGGGTCAGATAATGCTTGGTAGAAGGATTGCTGGCCACCACTTTGGAAAAATTCCGGTCGTACATTACATTGGGCGAAAGCACAAACGACTCTCCGGTGTCATTGCCGTTTGCGTCTCGCTTTTTAAAACGGACGTTGAAAGTGCGGGTTTGCCGCACCACAGAATCTTTCAGGTAAGTGGCTTCAAAATTGCCTTTGATCGGCATGGGGCTGTCTTTCATCAGCAGCACATTTTGATTCAGCGCGTCCCCCTCCATGCCTTCTATCAGCCCTTCCATTGCAAATTTATTGGCCGATATCCATTCTTTGTTCAGTCCGGTACTCAAAATACCGAGAATCAGCATGCCGAAACCCAAATGCGACACAGCGGAAGCCGCCATTTTCAAATTGCCTTTTAAAGCAAAAATCAAATAATCTGCATTGGCCACTAAGGTGTACATGCCCGCAAAAAGCAATGCAAACAATTGCCACGCCTGCATATTGAGCCATGTACTGTTGTAAAAAGTCAATGCCGCTGCCACTAAGGTGGCGATACCGAGATGCAATATCACTTTCCGACGGTAAACCGACCAGTTGCGTTCGCCGTAACGCAGCCACTGGGCAGTCCCACTTAGCAGCCCCATGAACACCGCAATCCACAATTGGTAGCGATTGTGGTGTTCCATCGGGTCTTTCAGGGCAGCCCCTACGTAATCGGGTTTAAAAATCTGAACAAATTTATTCCAGGCAGGCAGCGAGGTGGCTCCGGTCATCAAAATAGCCGAAAAAAACAGCACCAGCGCCCCAATAAACATCCAAAATTCCCGACTATTGCCTGCTTCTTCGGGTCGCTTTTCTGCCACTTCTCTGAAACGCACCAACCAAAGCCCCAATGCGGTGACTTTAAACAGGAGAATGAAGAACAGCAATTGCGCGCTCAGTCCCATTTCCGTGAAGGCATGGGCGGAGGTGTCACCCAGAATGCCGCTGCGGGTCAAATAAGTCGAATACAAGACCAATATAAAGGTCAGCAAATAATAGGCATAGGTGCTGCGTACAGAGTAGCCGGTGGTGCGTGCCACGAGGTTGGTATGAATGCCCGCCACTAAGGTCAGCCAGGGTACCAGCGAGGAGTTTTCCACAGGGTCCCACGCCCAATAGCCTGCAAAAGACAGGGCTTCATAGGCCCAGGCCCCACCCATTAAAATACCCGTTCCCAGAATGGCTCCCGAAAACAAGGCCCAATGCAGGGCAGGGCGCAGCCAGGCGCGGTGCTCCCGCAACCACAGCCCTGCAATGGCAAATGCAAAGGGTACAATGGTGGAAGCAAAGCCCAGAAACAGGGTAGGCGGATGTATGGTCATCCAGTAGTTTTGCAGCAGCGGATTCAGCCCGTTGCCGGTAATTTTTGTCAGGTAGTCGCCCTGAGCAAAAATGGGGGCCTGCATGGTATCGCGCAAAAGATCGAAAGGACTTGCGCCAAAACGAAACGCACCAAAATACAGACCCAGTAACATAGAAGCAATCACAGCCTCTGCCGCGCTGATCACAGCCAGCACCGGTTTCTCCCATTTATTGGAGCGCCAAATCAGAATGGCCGATAACACAATATGCCAGAAACTCCAGAGCAGAAAACTTCCCTGTTGTTCCTTCCAAAAAGCGGAAAATACATATTCTACGGGCAGATCGTCCGAAATATTCGCCCACGCATATTGGTACTCGTAGCGTTTATTGACCAATATGTAAAACAAGGTAGCAATGATGCCCAGCGTGGAAACCCCGTGTATGCCAAAACCAATGCGGCCCAGCCTGCGCCAGCCATCTGAATCTGCCTGTTGCCGCCGTTGTGTGGCCATATAGTAGGCAACAGCAGCCATCACGGCTGCCACAAAAGACAACACCACCAACAAGTGACCCAACTGCCCCGGCCACAAAACCTCTCCAATATATTTCATCTTTGTCTTTTTACCTGTTTATCTTTAAGCAATCTGCTCTTTCCAAGCCAGCACCCCCCCTGCCAGGTTGCGTACGTTGGTGAAACCCTGGGCCTGCAAAAGGCTTTGGGCCATACCACTGCGCGCGCCCGAACGGCAATGAATTACGATTTCGTCGTCTTTGTACTCCTCTAACTCCGACACACGCGTCATCAGATCGCCCAGCGGAATCAGCTGTGCTTTCAAATTAAACTCCTCGTACTCCCAGGGTTCGCGTACATCTATAAAAACGAAGGGTTCTCCGCTATCTAATTTTTGCCTGAGTTCCTGAACGGTAATATCCATAGCCATAACAACAGATGGGTAAAAATAGTGTTGAAAATTACCGCAAAGAAACGAACATTTCCCGTACTTTCTTCGATGAAGCGTGCTAAAAATTAAAACTTAAATCCAACTGTCAGCAACACATCGTTGAGCGCTACATTGGTTGCCGCCGCCGGGCCATCCGAATAGGGCGTGATAGCGCTTTTGCGCTGCGTCCGCCGATAGCCAAGGTCTATGTAAAAAGATTCCAACCTTACACCCACTCCGGCGGTATAGGCCATATTAAAACCACTTTCGCCCTCTTCCGGTTTGCCCATCATGTTGATGCCACCGCGCAAGCGAAAAGCATCTAATGTGGCTTCGCCGCCGATCCGAATATTGACGGCCTGCCTGTAAGCGCGTTGTATAGCGCTGTTCAAAGCGCGTTCATCGCGGGCAGCCTGGCTATTGGGTACATCGGCATCCAGATTGTAGCGGTTGTTGCCGTAATCCACCAATTCGACATCGGCGCTGACAAAACCTAAGTTTTTAGCCAGAGCCGCTACGCCTACGTTCATGCGCCAGGGGGTGATCAGGCGGTAGGAGGTATTCCCTTCCGGCGATTCCAGCACTTTACCCACACTGGGTCCTTGTCCGTCTGTATAATTGTACTGAAAAGTATTGCTGTAAACATCGCGCAAATTAATGCGGGTAGGGGTGTGCAGCGAAGCTCCAATGCGAAAGTTTTGAGTGGCGCGATAAATCAGGCCAAATTTGGCGTTTATCCCAAAGCCTTCGGTGCGCAACAACTCGGTATAGGTCAGGCCGTCAAAATATTGAACAGAATCGGACATGTCTGATTCTGTATATTCGCCTTCCACCCGATAGTTCACAAAAGGAACGCCCAACGAGGCCCCCAGCATCAGCTTTTCCTGATAATTGCCTGCCAAAGAAACCTCCATTTCATTCATGTGTCCAAAGGTATTCACCGCATGGCTTCTCTTAAGCGGGGCGTTTTCATTACCAAGAAAATCGTATAAGAGTTCCTTGGTATTTTTATCTTCATACAAGGCATTGGCATCCCAGGCCAGCCCGGAAGTAAAGGGATAAAGTTGGTCCAAAGTGCCGCCTGCATTCAGGGTAGCAGCAGCATCGTTGTAAAAGCTCGTCATGATGCTGCCCCGTGCAGTACCCTCGTAAAAGGCCGCCTGCCCAAACGAAGCCCGCCGATTCATCCCAATGCCTACATTGAAAGTGCTCCATCCGCGTATCGTCTCTTTGTCTCTGTTTGTACGTCCGACTGATCTTCTGCTCATCGGATTGGTATTAAAGACAATGCCAAAATTATCAAAGCCGAAGCGACTTCCAGTCTCCCCAAATACTTCTTCCTGAGGCAGGGCCGCTTCCACTTTGGTGAAACGCATCGAAGGGGAAAACATCACTTCGCTTTTTCTAAACATGGCCAAACCAGCCGGATTCTGGCTGATGGCACCGAATTCAGCACCCAGTGCCGTAAAAGCGCCGCCGGAACCCATAAAACGTGCGGTGCCGCCGGGGTTTAGCACCGAGTAGCGCAATACATCGCTTACTGTTTGTGCAGAGGGGGAAAGAGGAAGGAAGTAAAGAAAAAGTGCAGCAAAAAGTAACTTTCTCATAGGTGAAAAAGGTAAAATGAGGTAATGGTTATATAGAATCCCTTGTCGTTCGGAAAGGGATAAAAAGAAGGGGTGGACAGAGTTGTAGAGACCCCTGTTGCCACCCCTGATTAATTCTGAAAAATGCCGTCAGCAAACCACACGACGAATCACATAATTATTACATCGAAATTAATTTATATTATTTTCGATGTAATTATGTGAAAATCAGCAGATTAGCAGATTGACACATTTGCCTGGTCCTTATGCACAGCAAATTTTATTGCCGGCCACGACTGCCACCACCGGAAGAGGAGCGACCGCCGCCACTGTTGCCGGAACTGCCACGACTGCCGCCACCACTGTTGTCACCGCCACTGCGCGAAGGACGTGCCTCGCGTGGGCCAGCGTCAGAAGGCTGGCTTGAACGCGGCTCGTAAGACGGGCGTGCCGGACGGGCATCATTGCCTCTGTCATTGGATGGCTGGCTTGAACGCGGCTCGTAAGACGGGCGTGCCGGACGGGCATCATTGCCTCTGTCGTTGGATGGCTGGCTTGAACGCGGCTCGTAAGACGGGCGTGCCGGGCGGACATCATTGCCTCTGTCGTTGGATGGCTGGCTTGAACGCGGCTCGTAAGACGGGCGTGCCGGGCGGACATCTCTGGCAGGTTCGGCAGGGCGGTCGGAACGCACATCGGGCGTACGGCCATCGCCATCAGGACGAGCAGTGCGGGAAGGGCGATTGCCATCATCCGGGCGAATAGTGCGCGGCTCGGAAGAGGAGCGATCATCATTGGGACGGCGGCCAGCCGGTGCATCATTGTCTCTTGCAGGTCTGCCCTCAGGGATGCGGGTACGGCCGGGCGTGGCATCGGCAGGTGCATTTGGACGGCGGTCCTCCACGCCATTTGTACGCCCCGCATCCGGATTCATAGGCCGACGACCATTCACCGTGCCGGGCGTTGCAGTACGGCTGCTCTGAGCATCCGGTTCGCGGTCTGTAACTACCCGACCACGCGTGGATTTTTCAATAACAGGTGTTCCCTTTGTATCGGGCGATAAGCGACCGCGACCGCCGTCATCGGCGATGCGGGCATAACCCGGATTCACGCTTGATCCATGGCGGCGTGTACCTGTATAGGTACGCGGCGTGTAGCCATTGTTGTTGCCGTTATTATTGTTATTCCAGTAGTTGCCGTTGTTATTGTAATAATAGTTGTTCACTACGTTAGGGCAATAAGGATTCCAGCCATTCCATGTCCAGTAAGGATCGTAGTAGTAGTTATTTACCACAAAAGGCGTATTCCACGGGCTGTTCCATCCCCAGGAGTTCCAACCCGGACGGTTCCAGCCCCAGGAATTCCAGCCCCAGGAGTTCCAACCGGCATTCCATCCCCATCCCGCGTTCCAGCGATTCCAGCGGCGCCAGCTCCAATAGTCATTAAAGCCATACGTATAGATAGACGCACCGGGCAGGTAGTACGGATCGTAGAACCACAGATCGGTAAAAAACGGATCGTAGTATTCTACGACACGCACCGGACGGTGAAAACGACGAATGCGCGATGAATACTCATAAGCATACTCATCGTCATCCTCCCCGTAATATTCGTCCGGGTCGCGGTGCCGACGCGTCACCTGATCGGGGCCGGTTGTGGAATAGTCTTCCTGTACAACAGCCGGGGCGGGCCGGTCTGTAGCAGGATCGTAGTAGAGGTCGTCCTGTGCAAAAAGCGGCAACACAAAGAATCCCGCCAAGAACGCCCAAAAGAAACGCAACGAAATAGAGTGCTTGGTATTCATAACTAAGAGAGGGTGTAATATGATTTATGTCATTTAGACGAAATGACGGTGCAAAAGTACAGCCTTCCCAACGTTTTTTTGGTTAAAACCAATTTAAACCCGCATTTTAAAGCGTTAAATTGTTGTTAAAACTGATTTTATTGTACTATAATGTGTTAAGAACCCTCATATAAAGCACAGCTCCATGCTTCCGGTTTGCCTCCAAAAAGGGCTTTTGTCTTTTCCCATGTCTTTTCAAACAGCTCCGACTGCCGATAAGCTTCTAAGGCTTCTGCACTATCCCAGACACTATAAGTGAACATCAGACAAGGATTTTTGGTGTCGCGCAACAGTTGCATGCTGTAACAACCCGCAAAGGCCCGAATGGCATTTTTGGATGGCTCGAACACCGTTTCTATAAAAACATCCGCCGTCTCTTCCCGAAACGTCAGTTTTACAATTCTTTGGATCATATTCTTACTCTTTCGGTTTAAAGAAAGCAATGTAAATCACGACAAAAAGCATGGTGAGCCCCCACGCAGCCAGGGTTTTCAGGAGGGCGGTGGCAAAATAAACAAACGTAAAATCACTTACTAAAAAATAGAAAATCAAATGCAGGAATAAGAAAATGCCTGCTGCCTGCAAAAAAGACTGCCAACTGAAATAAGAAGGTGAAAAGACAGGTTCCTTGCCGGAAAAGCCTCCTTTTGGCCCAAACGAACGGACAATAAAGTTGCGCAGATACCCCGAAAACGCACCTGCGCTGGCGTGTATGCCCGGCGTAGCGTAGAAAGTATCTATTACAAAACCCACTCCAAAGCCCAAAAGTACCCCGTAAACACTGCTAAGACGCAGTGGTAGCAGAAAGATGATAAGCGGATACAGGAATATATTGAAATAGGCTCCTACTGACAGGGACAGCTGCTTGAGTACCAGCACCTGAAAAAGTACTAAAATAAAGAAACGCCCGACTTGCGGCAAAATACTATTATTCATTGCGAAGAGATACACTTATTTCGCACAATAGTGCAAAATTTGACCATTTTTTTTGAGAATTTAAATATAAATCAGGATGAAGAATGTTTGTTTTCAGGCAAAGCCAAACGCGGTGCTACCCCGGATTATTTGAAAAAGAAAACCCATCACACCCCGCAAAGGTAGAAAACATTTGCATTCTGTACCGAAACAGTCAGAATATAAAAGGCGTGCCGATGTTTCCACCAACACGCCTAATAATGTTGAAAAGTGCTTCGTTTTCGACGCAATGCGCCGAAAAACTGTCCGCCGCTGTTTCTTGCAACGCGGGAATGCGCTTTCCCCTTAAAACTTTGTATTATACGTCAGGAAGCCACCGAGGCGACCTGTGGTGCGCAGCTTTTGCTCCAGAAGATTGGTTCTCTCGTTGCGAATCAGCGTCTTGCTGTAGTGGTTATAAAATGCATCGCCAATAAATTTCAAGCCCAATCCTTTAAAGAGGGCAATGTTCAGGGCGTTTGTCCAGATTACCCGGCCATTGAAACTATCGCTGTAGTTGGGTGCCCACTCTGCAACCGACATAAAGCTGAGTTTATTGTTTAAAAAATTAGCTCCATAGGTGGCGTTGAAAACCGGCCCCAAAACCAAGCGCGAAGCTTTGCCGGGTTCGTTGCCCAAAGCGCCGCTGACACGCAGGGCCTCTTCGGCTACATAGATATAATCCATACCAATAGGCGACAGCGACAGTGTAAAGTTAGCGGTCGGCTTATAAATCACACTGGGAGACAGCCCCAGATTCAGCGGAGAGGCAAATTGCGAAAGCAGGTCCTTGTCGAGGCCATTGAAATAACCGCCGATGAAGGTCGGGAACATTTGGGTCAGCAAACGACCGTTGGCTCCCACAAACCATTTATCATTGGCACTGATCGAGTATCCGGCTGCGGAGCGCAGCAATATCACGTCAGCACCTTTTGCAAAGTAGTTGTCTATTTCATTCCCCTTATCATCATAAACGGTTTTGCCGCCATTGCGCAAAGCAGACAACTGAAAACGGGCGTTGTTTTCCCAAAGGAGCTTGCCCAGCTTATAATCAGCAAACAAATCAATCAAACCTCCAAAGTTCACCTGATTGGCAGGGTCGCTTACCTGCGGATTGATGAAACGCATCGCGTTGGCAGTCAGACCCAGCTCGGCTCTTCTTTTCCAGCCAATTGCGGCTTTTTCGGCGCGTTCTTTGGCTGCTTTTGCTTCAGCAGCAGCCTTTTCCGCTTTTGCAGCGGCTTCTTTCACTGCTTTGTCTGTCTCCTGAGCAGTTACCGTAGCTGTCATCATACAGAAGGATAAAAAGAATGTAAAAAAGTGTTTCATCGTGTGTCGGTTAAAACGAATGGTCATGTTTTGAAAAAGATGATGAAAAAATATACCAAAGGGCAGGTAATTCCTTAGCCCATTTTTGATTCAATTCGTTTGTTTTCCTCGTTGGGATCGGGATAAATAATCTCTATCCGCTCCGTAGTAAGTTTAGCGAGCGGAATTATAATGGCTCGGTCATCGGTTTGCAGAATGAGGGAGGTGGCATCCATGGTCACCACCTTGCCGCGCACTCCTATGATTTCTACTTCATCGCCAATGCGTACTTTGTCGCGGTTGTAATAGCCTGCCAGATAATTGGCCATCAGGTCGCGTGAGGCGATTCCATATCCAATGGCAAAAGCCGCAGCAATCGCCCCGATTATGACGGTGAGATTGGAGGATATGAAACCGGTCTGCAATTTGGCCTGCCCCAGTGCCGTCACTGCAACAGTAATAAATAGAAAATAGAAAATTCCCGTGGAAATGGCTCTTGCTGCCATGACTTTCATGGATTTCAGAATGGTGTACACGAGTGTGCGTACCATATCGGCCAGAAAAAGGCCAATCAGAAAAACAATTAACGCCGAAGCCAGAGCAGGCAGATAACTGAACAATCCGCGTACCATGTCGGTGACGATAGGAATGCCCAGAATGTCGGTGGCCATAATGATCACGCAAAGCATTATGAAGTAGTAAACGGCCTGGCCTATGAATTTAGAGAGCTCAAACCGAACACCAGTACTCTGTACCAGGTCTATGTCATTCATGCGTGCACCCCACCTATCCACCTGTAAAGCCGTCAATACACGCTGCACTACTTTGCGGACGATCAGAGCCAATAAACGGCCAATCATCAGAATCACAAGAGCAGTTACGATGCGTGGAATAGCATCCGAAAGCCCTTGAACCAATTCAGTAAAAATACCGTCTTTAATACGGTAAAATAGAGATTTCATGTAAATAAGGTAGGTAGAAAATGTGCCAATATGTGCATTTGATAATAGACAAACAAGGGTCCGGGGGGTAGCATGTGAGGGGGATACTTAAAAAGAGACACCGCGCAAAGGCCGATCTGACCTTTGCGGTGTCGCAGTATCATCTTCCTCTGTCAGGCGGGACACGCCATAAGGGGATGTCTTCATCATCTGTCAGATGGTTGGCAGGGCCAAAAGGATCGGGGCGATGATCGCCCGCAAATAAACGGGCTGCCGTTTGAAAGGCACCCGGCAAAAAGTGCGATACCAGACTGGAAACGGTGTGTACTCCGCGCATGTCGTGCAGAATCATACCTTCCAGATCATCAGGTAAACGTTTTTTATTGTCGTCAAACAATTCCTGAAATGAGTTAGCCATAGCAAGAATACAAGTATGAATGTGAAAAAAATAATAAAGTAGTCAGGGGTCTATTCATCCAAGTCTTTGTCTCCATATATCTCTTCGTAAATGCTCTGCGCCTTTTGCTTGGCGCGCATGATTTGCATTTTGATAGCGCTTTCTGTTTTGCCCAATACCTCGCCCATCTCCTTGATAGGAAGATCTTCGGCGTACTTCATCTCCAAAATCAACCGGTCGCCGGGAGGCAATTTCGCCAGCACCCGCTCCAGACGATCTCTCTTCATTTCCAGCAGGATGCTGTCAGGAATATCCACTTCTGCCTCCTGACTCACCTTACTGACATCTTCCGAAAAAATAAAAGGCATCTTCTTTTTCTTACGGATCAGGTCAATACAATAATTGTACGTGATAGAATAAATCCATGTAGAAAAAGAAGACTGTTCTGTGAACTTGGCAAGGTTCATCAAAACCTTTACGAAAATATCCTGTGTTGCGTCACGTGCCATACCTTCATCAGCAAGCATGGTAATGCACTTGGCAAATACTTTGCGACCATAGCGGCGGTATAATTCGGAGAAATACAGGGTATTCTGCTCGCGAAGGTACCGGGCAATGAGATCACTGTCGCTGATGTCTGCTATTTTCTTATTTGCGGTAGAAGCCACGCCTGTCTTATTTGATGAACAAAAATTTAATAAATTCAGAAAATCAATATAATAAATATCCGAATTTTTTGAATATTAAAAAAGCCATTAAAAACTACTGGCAAATTTTACCGCAAAGACAATGAAAATTTATGACTCTTACAAGCGTTCAGTTATTTTCTTTCGCATGAATTGACTTTTCGCTTTGGTTAATGAGACGTTAAAGGGGCGTATCGGTCACAACCCTTTTTATTTTTGTTGGAAATTAATTTTAAAAAATGCCGGCTGGTTCGGAATTTTGCCCGATCATTGCAGTTCTTCGCCCGATAAAACCTTTTACAGGATATGAAAAAACGTGTTAACTATTTTTATGCTATTTTGAGTGTGGCATTGGTGTTGTTTATTCTCGGCTTTTTCGCCCTGACGGTGTTGCACACCTCCAAGTTGGTCAGCCTTTTTAAGGAAAGGGTAGATATCTGGCTGGAACTTAAGCCCGACACACCACGCAGCGAAGCCGATAGATTGACCGGCGTTTTGCGGAAAAGCCCGTTCGTAAAACCGGGTACTGTGTCCTATATCACCCGGGAGGAGGCAGCAGCAGCCCTGCAACAGGATTTGGGAAGCGAGAATATGCCTGCCGATGCACCCGACCTTCTGCGCGACATTGTACGTTTTAATGTACGGGCAGATTTTTTGGAAACAGACAGTCTGCAAGCGGTACGGAACCTGTTTCGGCGCGACTCTGCGGTGTCGGAACTTTACTTTGAGGCCACCCAAACTGCCCATGTAGGTAAAAATATCAAAAATTTGGGCTGGTTTACCCTTGCGCTGTGTGTCCTGCTGCTCTTTGCTGCTGTCACGCTTATCCACAATACCATCCGGCTGGCCCTTTACACCAATCGCTTCATCATTAAAAATCAGGAATTGGTAGGGGCTTCGTGGTCATTTATCAGTCGCCCCTACTTGCAACGCGGACTGATTAACGGGCTGTTGAGCGCTCTGCTTTCCATTGTTATGCTCCTGGTCCTGATTTGGCGCAGCGAGGCGGCAATGCCGGAACTGCGCGAACTGCGCGATCCCGCCACCCTCGCAGCGCTTTTTGCCGGATTGGTGCTGATCGGCGTAGGGGTGTCAGGTTTGAGTACCTGGGTGGTGGTGCAGCGCTTTTTGCGTATGCGCTTAGATGAACTGTATTAAATGCGCCGGAAAATTCCCAAAACAGGCAGGCTTGTTTCCCTCGGGCAAACAAAACAATGGCTGTCATGCGCCACAATGGTGTTCCGGCACTACCCGTAAAACAGCCATTTCGCGGCCTTCGGAAATTCCTGCCCCCAGCGCGGTTCGTTGTGTTGCCCCTGCGGATCCACTTCTAAGCGAAAATCCAAATGGCCGGGCGCATAGCCGCGTCGGGTAACTGCCTCCCGGAAGCGATGGGCGTTGGGTACCATGCCCGCCCCTTCGCGCCCGCCCGCATAAAAATAGATTTTGGTGTCGGGCAAGCGGGCAAAGTTTTCACTCTCGGTATAGATGTGGTTCGCTATCCAGAGCGATGGCGAAAAAATCATATACTTGGAAAAAGTATGGGGGTAGAGAATACCCGCATAAGCACTAATCAGTCCGCCCATGCTGCTGCCCCCGATGCCTGTGTATTGTCTTCCGGGCAGAGTGCGGAAATGCTGGTCAATATAAGGTTTCAGGGTTTCTGCCAAAAAACGGGCGTAATCACGTCCTAATCCCTCCCCCCACCGCACGGAATGGTAAGGAAAAAATTCTTTGATGCGGTCTTTTCCACCGTGGTCTATGGCCACCACGATAAATTCGCCATAGCCTGCTTGGGCCAAAGCAGCCAGTTGCTTATCTACCCCCCAGGTACCAAAAGGAGCGTGGGGTTCAAACAGGTTTTGGCCGTCCTGCAAATATAAAACCGGATATCGGCGGTCGCTCTGGTCGTAATTCCACGGCAATAAAACAGAAATGCGCCGCCGCCGCCGCAACTGGGGCAAATTAAAACGCTTGGCTACCACCCGGATGTCGGGATAGAAAGCGGCATTGTACCAGCCTGCGTGTTGCTTCCACTGCGGCACTACATCGCGTACGTGGCCACGTCGGGCCTCAATGCGCCGATTGCCGGGCGGATGCCCCTTGCGGTCGAGTTCTTCGCTTTCCCAGCCGCCTTTGGCATATTTATATTCTAAAGGTTGATTCAGATGCAATGGACCCTCAAATACAAAACGGTAATGACCTTCTGCGGTCTTCTCCATTTTGTAGCGCTCGTCGCGCACAGTCCAACCGTTAAAGTTGCCAACTATATAGACCGGGCGTAAATCGTCCAGAGGGGTACGTAACTCCAAAGTTAGCATTTCTGTGGTCGCACGCTGTGCCTGTTGGGGTTTCCCCCCCCGGCTCAACGCAAGGTGCTTAGACATGATTCGAATTGTTAATTCTCAAAATCGGGATTAAAAAACAACCTGTTCCCTATCCCAAAAGGGCTTAGAACAGCCTTTTTGACGGATAGCCTCCGTGCGGGTAACGCACGAAGCAGAAGAGGTGTAGTCGGCGGCGGGATACTGTGTCAGGTGCTTACAGCAGATTAAAAGGATATGGCTAAAAGAACAAGAATGGTGCCATAATGGTTCAGGAGGCTGTCGTGCGGGTCAGGATGCTGTGCAAAGATACGAAAGAATGAGGAAACGATCTTCTGCCCTGTTTTTTTTCCGGAATTTTAGGCGTGCAAGGAGGGGGGGAGAAGGGGAATGCGATTGCCGACTTCTCCTGTTCGGAACATTGCGCGGTCAGGTAGTCTCCATCAGACGCAGACCGTAATTGCGGATTTGTTCGATCAGTGGAAGAACTTCATGGCCATCCTGCCCTTTACCCTGATCTCGGATTTTAATCGGATGGGTACTCCGGCTTTGATGATTCCCGTCAGCATCTTGCTTTCCTTCGTGTTTGGAGTGATGGGGAAAGTAGGCGAAGTGAACGAAGACCCCTTTGAAAATCGCGTGACCGATGTTCCGATGACGGCTATGTGTACTACCATCGAACGGGACCTGAAGGAGATGCTGGGCGAAACGGATTTGCCGGAGCGGGTGCAGGCTGTGGCGGGTTTTTTGTATTGAAGCCATGTTGGCAGAGATTGGGGAGGCGATATGTATGATGCAGCGTTTTTAATACCTTTGCGCCACACTTTGCTTTGTATTTGTCCTAACCCGCCTTTCCCATATAATGGCTATTAAAAAATCCGAATTATACAGCTCCATCTGGGCGAGCTGCGACGAATTAAGAGGCGGCATGGATGCCAGTCAGTACAAAGATTACGTACTCTTTTTGCTCTTTATCAAATACATTTCTGATAAATACGCTGATTCCGACGACTTTGCGCCACCAGTAGTTATACCGAAAGGCGGCAGTTTCAAGGATATGCTCGATTTGCGCGGCAAAGATGATATTGGCGACAAAATCAATACGCAAATCATTCAGCCGCTGATTGATCACAATGCGCGCCTGTCGAGAAGTGATTTCCCCGACTTCAATGACCCCAACAAACTCGGCGAAGGCAAGGCGATGGTGGAAAGATTGACCAATCTTATCAATATTTTCAACAGTCCTGCCTTGGATTTTTCAAAAAACAGGGCCGACCACGACGATATTCTGGGCGATGCCTACGAATACCTGATGCAGCATTTTGCGCAGGAAAGTGGCAAAAGCAAAGGGCAATTCTACACACCTTCGGAAGTCAGCCGCATTTTGGCAAAGGTCATTGGCATCGGCCCGCACAACTCGGTGGCCTCCACCACCGCCTACGACCCCACCTGCGGGTCGGGTTCGCTGCTGCTGAAAGTGGCCGCCGAAGCAGGCAAACACATCACGCTCGAAGGACAGGAAAAAGACGTGACCACCTCGGGTTTGGCGCGGATGAACATGATCCTGCACAATTTCCCGACGGCCAACATCATGGCAGGCAATACGCTGGCCGCGCCAAAATTCAAGGACGGTGACCACCTGAGAACCTACGATTATGTGGTGGCCAATCCGCCGTTTTCCGATAAAACCTGGAGCACGGGCCTCACACCTTCCGAAGACCCCTATCAGCGTTTTGCCTGGGGCGAGCCGCCCGCCAAACAAGGCGATTACGCCTACCTGCTGCACATCATCCGATCCATGCGCAGCACCGGCAAAGCGGCCTGTATCCTCCCGCACGGCGTGTTGTTCAGGGGCAATGCCGAGAGCCTTATCCGCAGGGAATTAATCAAATCGGGTATTCTGAAAGGCATTATTGGCCTGCCCCCCAATTTGTTTTACGGGTATCCCCGCCTGCATTTTGGTGTTGGATAAAGAAAATGCCGTGGGGCGGAAAGGCATTTTTATGATAGATGCCTCCAAAGGTTTCCTGAAAGACGGCAATAAAAACCGGCTCCGCGAGCGGGATATTCACAAAATCGTGGACGCTTTCAACAAAACGGAAACGATCGAAAAGTTCTCCCGCATGGTGCCTTTGGAGGAAATAGCCGACCCGAAAAACGACTACAACCTCAATATGCCGCGTTATATTGATGCCACCGAAAAGGAAGACATTCAGGACATTGACGCGCACCTCAACGGCGGCATACCCATCAGCGACCTTGACGAAATGCACGACTATTGGTCGGTGTTGCCAAACCTGCGCAATGCTTTATTTGAAAACGCTACCCGCCCGGGCTATCTTGAAGCCAAGGTCAATGCGGCTGACATCAAATCCATTATTCATCAAAACACTGCATTTGAAGCGGTGCAACAAGAGAACGCCCTTGTGTATGAAGCATGGAAAAATAGCATTTTGCCTTTGCTCACAGATTTTGACAAAGCGGCACACCCTAAAGCCTTGATCGGGGCTTTGTCGGAAAGCCTGTTAAATGCTTTCAAATCCGCTAAACTTGTCAATGCCTACGAAATCTATCAGCATTTGATGAATTATTGGAATGAAACCCTGCAAGACGATGCCTACCTCATCGCCGCTGATGGCTGGAAAGCCGAAACCTACCGCGTGACGGAAGAAATAAAAGCCGGCGAAGACAAGGGCAAACGCAAAGACAAAGGCTGGACCTGCGACCTCATTCCGAAGCCGTTGATCGTCGCCAAATATTTCGATAAAGAACAAAATGCCTTAGACAACAAACAGGTCGAACTGGAAACCGCGCTCGCCCAAATAGCCGAACTCGAAGAAGAACACGGCGGCGACGACGGCGTATTTGCAGAATTGGACAAAATCAACAAGGCGGAAGTCAACAAACGCCTCAAAGAAATAAAAGGCCAAAAAGAATACGCCGACGAGAAAAAAGTCCTCGACGAATGGCTGCGCCTGGATCAAACACAAAGTGAAATCAAAACCGAAATCAAAAAAATAGACGAAGCCTTAGATGCTTTGGCCTGTAACAAATACCCGACCCTGACCGAAAACGACGTGAAAAGCATCGTGATGCACGACAAATGGCTGCCCAATATCCAATCCGCCGTAAAAACGGAAATGGAGCGCGTCAGCCAACAACTCACCGGGCGCATCAAGGAACTCATTGCCCGATACGAAACCCCACTGCCCAAACTCAAGGAGGAACTGCGCGATTTGGAAGAAAAAGTAAACGCTCACCTGCAAAAAATGGGATTCGCATGGAACTGATTCCTAAAAACGACTATCAAAGTCTCCTGTCACAGATTGCTGAAACCTATCAACAAGGGCAGCAACGGGCTGTGCTTGCCGTCAATACGCACCTTGTTGAAACCTATTGGCAAATCGGGCAATACATCGTGGAGTTTGAACAGGGCGGCAATGCCAAAGCGGAGTATGGCAAAGGGCTTTTGCCCAAACTATCCAAAGACCTGACCCTTGCGCTGGGCAAAGGGTTCAGCCTGAGTAATATCAAGCGTATGCGGCAGTTTTATGTGACTTTTCCAATTGGTGCGGCACTGCCGCACCAATTGAGTTGGACACATTGGGTTGAAATCTTGAAAATTGACGACCCGCTGGAACGCTCTTTTTACATACAACAAACGCAAATTGAAAATTGGAGTTTTCGAGACCTCATCCGCCAAAAAAAATCCTCGCTTTTCTTGCGCCTCGCCGCTTCCAAAGATAAGGAAGGCATTTTGGCTTTGGCAAAGCAGGGCCAAATCGTTGAAAAACCCACCGACCTCATTCGGGAACCCTATGTTTTGGAATTTTTGAACATACCGGAGCCTTACCACCTCAGCGAAACCGAATTGGAAAAACGGCTGATTGATTACTTGCAGCAGTTCCTGCTCGAATTGGGCAAAGGCTTTGCTTTTATCGGTCGCCAATACCGCATCACGCTCGGCAATCGGCATCACTACGTGGATTTGGTGTTTTATCACCGCATCCTGAAATGTTTTGTCCTCATTGACCTCAAAAAAGAAGAAGCGGGCTACGAAGACGTGGGGCAAATGAATATGTACCTCGGTTATTTTGAAAATGAAGAAAATACCGAAGGCGATAACCCGCCCGTAGGCATCGTGCTGGCAAAAGAAAAAGACGAACTGCTCGTCAAATACGCCATGCACAACATTTCTTCCCAATTTTTTGTGAGCAAATACCAACTTTACCTGCCCAATCGGGAGGAATTGCAGGCGCTTATCCTGAAACAATTGAATAAAATGGACGATGAACTATAATGGCTCATGTTCCCTACTGGCTGATAGTGACGGGGTGACTCGCAGTCACCCCGTCACTTGCGCCTACAGTGTCATCATTCCGAACGCAGTGCGGAACCTGTGCTAAACAACCCAATAAATAATTTCTTATGCAAGTAAATAAAGGTTTTAAAATGACGGAAATTGGGGTGATTCCCGAAGATTGGAAAGCGGTTGAATTTCAAGAAGTTATGGATGGGTTTTCCAGCGGACAAACACCGTATAGGGGAAACCCGGAATTTTACAAAGGCGACATTCCATGGATAACCAGCGGAGAGTTAAACTATAATGTAATCACAGATACCAAAGAAAAAATCACGCTTGAAGGAGTTAAAAATGCAAATCTAAAAATAATTCCCAAAGGGACTTTCTTATTCGCAATTACAGGGCTTGAAGCGGCAGGAACAAGAGGGAGTTGCGCAATTACAGGAATTGATGCCACTACAAACCAATCTTGTATGGCCCTTTACCCAAAAAAGAGATTGCTGACAACTTCATATCTCTATCACTTTTATGTAAGGGCCAAATGGCTCATGGAATACGACTCCGATGCCCGCATTTTGGTCGTCACCGACCGCGACGAATTGGACAAACAAATCGTGGAGGTGATGCGCAACGCAGGCGTGGTATCGGAAGAAGCCGCCTCGCCGCGTATCACATCCCGCGCCCAATTCACAGAGCGCATCAGCGCCACCACACCGCGCCTGCTCTGCGCCCTGATCCACAAGTTCGACACCACCGACCTGACCGGTACGCCCCCGAAAGTATCGGGGCGGTTTTATGTGTTCGTGGACGAGTGCCACCGCACCCAGGGCGGCGACATGAACAAACAAATGAAGCGTTGGCTGCCCAATGCGGTTTTTATCGGTTTTACGGGCATGCCGCTGCTGAAAAAAGACAAAAACACGACCCGCGACGTGTTCGGCACCTACATCCACACCTACAAATTTCCGCAGGCCGTCGCCGATGGGGTGGTCTTGGATTTGAAATACGAAGCCCGCGACGTGCCGCAGCAACTCAGTTCGCAAAAGGCAATTGACAACTGGTTTGAGGCAAAAACCAAGACCCTCAACAACTATCAGCAGGCGGTCTTGAAAAAATCGTGGGCTACCATGGAAAATCTGATGAGCAGCAAGGAGCGCAAAGACCGCATTATCAACAGCATCATCGAAGATTTTAGTTTCAGGCCCCGGCTAAACAACAATCGCGGCACGGCCATACTTGTCGTATCGTCCATTTACGATGCCTGTCATTATTTCCGTTTGTTTCAAAACACCGATTTGGGCAAATATTGCGGCATTATCACCTCCTACGAGCCAAGCGGGGGCGATATTTCCAAAGAACCCGACAAAAGCGATGCGCAGTATAAATTTGAAACTTATACTAAATACGTTTTGAAGGACAAACAAAGCACCACGCAGTACGAGGACGAAATGAAGCGGCGTTTTAAGGACGAACCCATCAACTGCAAACTCCTCATCGTCGTGAGCAAATTGTTGACGGGTTTTGACGCGCCGAGTTGCACCTATATTTATTTGGACAACGAACTGCGCGACCACAATTTGTTCCAGGCCATCTGCCGCACCAACCGCCTGGACGGCGAGGACAAGGATTTTGGCCATATCGTGGATTTCAAAGAATTGTTCGGCAAGGTACAGGAAGCCATTTCGGTCTATTCCTCCGACGAATTGGACACCGAAGGGGCCGGCGAGGAAGGCAACAATATTGAAATAAAAAACTGGTTAGTCGCGGGCAAAGCGCAATTGGAAACGGCGCGAGAGCAGGTAAAATACCTCTGCGAACCCGTGGCAAATCCCAAACAAGCGGAACAGTTTTTTGCCTGTTTCTGCGGCGATGTCAACAATCCCCTGGAAGCCATCGAAAAAGAACCCTTGCGCATCGAATTTTATAAATTGACGGCCAGCCTTATCCGGGCCTATTCCAATATTTCGCTGCACCTGAGCGAAGCGGGGTATTCCGCCGCCGATATTTTGGCTTTGGAGAAAGAGGTCAATTTTTACAAAGACACGCGCCAGGCGGTCAAACGCTATTTGGGCGAAGAATTGGACATCAAACCCTTCGAGGGCGATATGCGGCACTTGATCAATACGTATATCAAAGCCGACGATGCCGAGAAATTGGGCGAAATGGATAATTTTTCCTTGGTGGACTTGATCGTAAAAACGGGCATCCACGATGCCATTGCCCAAAAACTGAACGCCAAAGGCACGCTTTCGCGCAATGCCGTAGCCGAAGGCATCATCAACAATGTGCGGAAGACCATTATCCGCGACCAACTCACCGACCCGCGTTTTTATGAAGAAATGTCGAAACTCTTGGAGGATTTATTGCAGCAAAAGCGGGAAAAGGCAGAGGACTACGAAGCATTTTTGAAAAACGCCCAAGCCCTCATCCGAAAAATGACACAGGGACGCAACACAGACAAGGTGCCGGAAGAACTGCAAGGCAACAGAGAAGCCATTCTGATTTACTCGCTGCTGCCTCAAATTTTAGCGCCTGCCGCCTCTGCTGTGGTCGCCCAACCGGAAGTTCCCTACGGCAACGATATGGTGCATCTTGCTATAGCCATTGACGCAGCCATGCGTACAGAAGCTCCTGCTGGCTGGCGTGGCGACGATACGTGGGAGACACAGGTGAAAAACGTATTGTTTCGTCGCTTGAACAAAGATCGTGCGGCCACACAGGCTCTTTTTAACAAATTGAAAGAAATGACTATTTACTAATGAATGATCTGATAGAACTTGGAGAACTCCGCATCGAAGTTACCCGAAAGGACATCAGGAATGTCCATTTATCGGTACATCCGCCCGACGGGCGCGTGACGATGGCTGCCCCTGCGGGTACGCGCTTAGAAGTGGCACGCGCCTACGCCATCTCCAAAATTTCGTGGATTCGGCAGCAGCAGGCAACGATCAACGCACAGGCCAGAGAACAACCCCGCCAATATATGAAAAGAGAATCGCATCATTTGTGGGGTCGGCGCTATCTGCTGGACATTGTGCCGACCGATAGCAGGCCACATGTGACTATAGACCATAAACGCATTTGCCTGCACATCCGGCCGGAAAGCAATAAAGAAAAAAGGGAGGCAGTGCTTTATGAATGGCAAAAGGCACTGCTGCACCAGTTTATCCGGGAAGTCGTCCCAAAATGGGAAAAGGTATTGGGTGTCCAGGTAAACGCTTATTTTGTGCAGAAAATGAAAACGCGGTGGGGCAGCTGCAACCACCAGTCGAAGCACATTCGCCTCAATACCGAATTGGTCAAAAAGCCGAAGGACCTGGCGGAATACGTCATCGTCCACGAAATGCTGCACCTGATCGAACCCACCCACAACGAGCATTTTATTGCCCTGATGAACCAACACTATCCCCGTTGGCGCGAGGCGAGGCTGGAACTGAACGAACTGCCTTTGGGCCATGCGGTATGGAAATAAGGCAGTAGGGCTTTTTCTGAATCTATTTTGCTGCGGCAGGCGCTGTTAAAGGTGCAGCAACAGCCGGATGAAAAGGACAAGAAAACCGCGCAGCCAAACTCCCGGCCACCATCACCGACTATACTGCGGATAAAATTTCCGGTAGCCTGCCAAACGGGCCAATGTGCCGAGCATGGAGGCGAGTACTTTCTGAAGCGGCAGGGGCGGCCCCGCCACATAAATTTCGTATTCGTTGGCCATCGCCATGATTTGCAGGAAAGCAGGCGTGCCGTCGGGTTTTGTCCGGTTGTCATTGCCCAACCCAAAGAACTGCTCCAAAAAAGTTTCGGTGTTCAGGGCAGGCTCAAAAGTGACCGTCAGGCGCGCTGACTCGGTATCGGAGGGATTCCACCATTGATGCGGCACGCCTTTATCAATCGTTAGGCGGTCACCGGCTGACAATTTTCGCTCTTCTCCATCCAAAAGAATGGTTAAATGCCCACTTTTCACGTCAAAGCGCTCCGTCTGACGGGGGTGAAAGTGAACAACAGGCAATTTGCCGGAGGGAGCGACTTCAAAATCGAATACTAAGCGTTTGCCGCCTGAATCCTGTGCCGTTTCAAGCCAGGTGATTTTTTCGCCGGTTTTGGCGTTACTGATGGAAGTGCCTTTTTTTGCCATTTTTGTAAAGGGCGTTTGTTATAAGGTGAAAATTTGCAAAATGGTGTCAATGTTGGACTGAAAAAAAGCCCGATCTTCAATTACTTTCGTCGTGACGCGCATAGCGGTCATGCTGTGGAAAAGGAAAACGGCGAGGTCCTGGGCCGGGCGGGCGGCAGAAATTTGTCCCGATTGTTGTCCTTTTTCGATAAATTGCGCAAAAGCCGACACCACTTCCCGGATGTTGTCGGAGATGATGGCCAGCACCTGTTCGTCGTGCTGTCCAAATTCAATGGCCGAATTGACCACAAAACAGCCCCGGCAGCTTGTTTTTTCCAGAGAAGAAAACGCAACATGTTCAAGCAGGGAGCGCAGGGTATGGATATCGGGTGGTGCATTTTCCAAAATTTGTAGCAACCCCCGCGTTTCGCAGGCACGGTAGTGCTGTAAAGCCCTGGTAAAAAGCCCCTTTTTGTCGGAATAGGTGTTGTAAATGCTCGAACGATTGATGCCGAGTGCATCTACCATATTTTGCGCGGAGGTACCGGAATAGCCTTGTTCCCAAAAAAGATCAACCGCTTTTCCCAGCACTACGCCGTCATCGAAGCCTTGTGGTCTGGACATGCATAGAATTTGAGGGCAAAGGTACAATTATGGAACGATTGTTCCAAAATATTTTTCATAAAAATTTTCTGCATTTTCTTCGATCCAGTGGCAACATACAAAAACCCCTGTCCGGGGAAAATTCCTCCAGACAGGGGCGAATGAATGCCGATATTATCTTCTATGCTCTCGGCCTTTAATATTATTTTTTCAGAGAACCATGCCGCAAAGGCATACGTAAAATCGAAAACCTACTGTTGCAATCCGTCGGGCAGGTTGTTTTTCGGCATATACGGCTCAAACTGTTTATCCAGTTCGTCCAAAAGGGACTGATTTTTAGTCATATCGGCAGCACGCATCAGGTATTGCACTGTTCCCAAAGCAAACTGTTCATCGGACTGAAAGCCTTTTCGATACTGCGGAGGTTGCGAGTGGATGAATTGCAGTTGTTCCTGCATCGCCTTCGCAATCTCTCTGGCCTTGGCTTCCATTTTATCGTTTGCACCCGCACGGGCGTAAATCTCCACCATCAGGGAAGAAAACTGGTCATAAGGAAAGTTATAAGCCGGGAACACTTCAAAGTACTTATCCACCAAGGCAATGGCTTTGTCGTTTTTCTTCTCATCCACCAACGCATTGCCGAGGCGGATCATGGCAAGGCGCATGGTTTGTATGCTTGGCATAAAAGAACGATCCACATACTGCCTTTCCTTATCGAAGTTGCCCCAATGCCATTTTTCCATGATATTCTGATAGGCGATATCGGTTGCCACCCCGCCTGCGCCGGGTACACCGTATTGCGAATCGCCTTTGCGCTTAATCGGCACTAAGCGCAAAGCCAGACCTTCCAATTGCAGGTAATTTTCCAAACCCAACAGGCGGTCTTCGCGCACCGTTACCGCCCAGTAAATAGGCCGTTTGAAGGCGTTGGAAGCCACAATATCCATCATGGCCAGCTGGTCCTTAATAATATATTCGGTTTTGTCGCCGAGGTTCATCATCATTGTATCCACCACTTTGGCACTGTCTGCCAAAGAGATAGCCCCGGATGCCATTGCCTCCTGCTTATTGACGGGAATATAAATTTTGCGGGTAGGGAGGTAAGTGTCGAAATCGCGTCCCTGCCCGGAGGGCAATTTATGGTCTTCCCCCATGAACTTAATGACCGCATTCAGGCTCATCAGCGGATCTGAATTGCTCATCGAGTAATAGGGAATTTGCACCCGCTTGAAACCCCGCATCTGTTCCGAAGAAATGCTCATGTCAATGGCGGGCGACTGATTCACCGCACGGCGCAATTGATCTATGTACCAGTCCACGGCAATGAGCGACAAGTTGACCACGCGCACATCTGTGCGTATGTTTTCCACTTCCTGACAGTACCACAATGGGTAGGTATCGTTGTCGCCGTAAGTAAATATAATGGCGTTGGGTGCACAGGACTCCAGGAAGTTGCGGGCATAATCGCGGCTTGCGTATTGTTTGGCGCGGCTGTGGTCGTCCCAGTTTTGGGTCACCATCAGCAGCGGCGCACTCAGGGCCAGAGCTGTTGCTCCAAATCCGGCTGCTATGTTGGGCAATTTCACCCGCTGCAATAATTCATAGAGGGCCAAAACACTCAGGCCAATCCAAATGGCGTAGGTAAAGAAAGAACCGGCCAAAACATAGTCGCGTTCGCGGGGTTCACTTGGCGGCTGATTGGTATAAACGATAATGCCGAGTCCCGTAATGATAAACAGCGACATAACGGCAGCAAAATCCCGGCGGCGGCGCTGAAAATGAAAGAACATCCCCACCAGACCGAGGAAAAACGGAATCAGGAAATAGCGGTTGTGGGCTTGGTTATTGCGCTGCCATTCCGGCAACAGGGTCTGATCGCCAATGCGTGGCTCATCCACAAAGGAGAAACCGCTGACCCAGTGGCCGGAGGTCGGGTCCCACGAGTAAAAGCCCTGTTCCCCGTTTTGGCGACCGGCGAAGTTCCACATAAAGTAGCGCCAATACATCCACCCCAGCTGATATTTAAAGAAAAATTCTATGTTGTCGCCAAAAGTAGGACTGCCATTGGCCTTGTCCAACCAGCGGCGATAAAGCGCCGGACGGCCCTGTGTATTGTCCTGCATCCGGGGGAAAAGCACTTTGGAACCCGCCGGATAGGTATAATCCACTTTATCATCCACAACTTCGTAGCGGTCGCCCACGCGTCCATAGCGATCTTCCGAATCTATGCCATCTGGCCGTGAGTCAAAGTTGGGGCCGCGCAACAGAGGGCGTTCGCCATACTGTTCGCGGTTCAGGTAAGGCAACATCCGAAGGGCATCGGAGGGGTCGTTCATATTGATCGGCGGATTGGCATTGGCCCGAATCACCACCATACCATAAGATACATACGCAATTACTACTACGCCAAAAGCCACCACAATGCGTTCCAAAAGACCGTTTCCGGTGCGGTGTGCCCGCTTCAAGCCCCACCAGAGGCCGCCGCCAAACAACAGAAACACCGGAATAAGGCCGGTGTGGAAGGGCAAACCAAAGCTGTTGACCATCAATTTATCGAAGGAAGCCCACAGAGAAGGAATACCGGAGATAATGACCTTTTGAATGGCCACAATGAATATAACTCCGATGAATGCCGAAATGAGCGTCCCCATAGCGGTGGGTTTATTCGACTTTTTGAAGTAATAAAACATAGCCAGTGCCGGGAAGGTCAACAGGCTGAGCAGGTGTACCCCAATGGAAAGTGCCGTTGAAAAGAAGGCAAATACTAACCAACGGTCTGCGTCAGGGGTATCAGGCAGGTTGTACCATTTCAGTACCGCCCAAAGCGTCATACAGGTAAAAAAGGTGGACATGGCGTACACCTCTCCTTCTACTGCCGAAAACCACACAGAAGTGGTAAATGCCGTCACTAAGCCTGCTACCAAGCCTGCCCCTGCGATGGCAAAGGCTTCACCGCCTTCCGGCTCGTGCGCACGTCCACCCATGGCGAGTCGGCCCAAAATAGTGGTACTCCAGCAGATAAACAGCGCGGCAAAGGCAGTGGACAGCGCCGAAAGCACGTTGACAGCATAAGCAATGGAAGAAGGATCGCTGGAAAACAGCGAAGCCACCCAGGCAAACAGGCGGCCAACCACCAAAAAAACAGGTGCGCCGGGCGGGTGTACCACTTGCAATTTATAAGCACCGGCAATAAATTCGCCACAATCCCACAAACTTCCGGTGGGTTGTGCCGCCGCACAAAGTACTACTGCTGCAATGGCAAAAGTCAACCAGCCGGTTATGTTGTTAAGGGTTTTAAAGGAAAGGGAAGACATAAAAACGTCGTGTTGTTTTAAACAAGGGGGCAAAGGTACAGAAATTCGCCAATATAAATGCCCCGTGGCCAAAATTTGCCCAAATTTACTGCACGGCCACCACGAGGCTGCCATTGCGGTGTGTGGCAATGCGGCTGATACTTTTCACCCCGTAGCGCTTCAAATCGCCACAGGGCCGCCAGTCCGTGTCGCGTCCGGGTTTGTATTGAAACAAACTGCTGCCCTGACTCGTAACAAAACTGCCGTCCGGCAGCAGGGCGTAATCCTCGCTGCCTTTGGGCATTTTGGTCACAATGTCAGTCTGATTGGTCTTTACCTGATAGGTTTTCAGATACCACGTTTCTTCGGTAGCTTTCTGCACGAATGCCAATCGTCCGTCGGGCAGGGACAGCAGACAGCGCCCGATGTTGGAGGCTACCCGAAGCGGTTTCTGGCTGCGGGTACCCACAATTTGCAGGGTATGCGGATTGCCTTCATCGCCCACAATAAATAAGGCCAACAGGGTATCGCGCAACCAACAGTGGTACCCCACCGCTGTAATGTTGGGTACTTCCGGCCTTCCGCTATCCGAGCGGTCCAAGGGGAAAGACCACAGGCGCTGGGTACCGTCTTCTTCTACCCGAACGGCGCTGAAACGCCGATTGCCGGGCAAAAGCGTCGGCGAATATTCTGAAGTGCCGGGGGTGGCTGTAATGCGGGTGCGGTTATTAGTGGCCAGATCGAGCATCTGAATGTCGGTCTGCTCGCCGTCTTCGGGCAATTGAGCGGTTATCCACAGCTCGTAGGCCGAAAAAAAAGAAGGCTGGTTGTTGTATCCCTGCAAATTGAAAGCAGTCAGAAAGCGGGGAGTAGTTGGTAGCCATACGCTGTCCGCCCCTTTTTGCATGCTGAACAGAATCAGGTCATGATGATCCAGCCGTTGGCTGCACAATACACTAATTGCCCCCAAAAGTAACGGGGCAGTAAAAAAGAGTTTGCTCATTGTCTTTGTTTTGCGGGGCAAAGATAAGAGAACCCGGGGAAAATGGAAACAAGGAAATGAGTAGATTATATACGGAAAAAAGGGGGAACCCGGAAGAATAACTGAAATGCCCAATCAGAGGCGCGTAAATAGCTTACTGGCTGACACTTTACCACTAAAACCCGCATATTCTGTCGCTTAGTTCCTACATTTGCGCGCAATTGCCCGATTTTGAAAATGCTGTTTTACGCAGCGGCTTTACATATTTTAATTTCACGAGCATCACTTTGGAGCGTGTCCGTTTCTATTAAATGAAAAATTTGCTGGTATTACTGGTAGGGGGACTTAGTGCCTTCCTGTGTCCGCTGTTAGCCCAGAAACAGCCTGTTACAGTAACCGTTCCTGTCAAAACAGACTATTACAACTTCGCCGACACGGCCCGCCTGCGGGAACGCCAATGGGAAGTAGGTGTAGCCTTCGGGAGCCTCTTGTATCAGGGCGACCTTTCAAATGATTCAAAATATGGTTTTCGCACAGTACAGCCCATGGGAGGGCTTTTTGCACGTCGTTATGTACTGCCGGTACTGGCCCTGCGCGCACATTTCCAGTACGGGCGCATGGAAGAAACCGACCTCAACAACGCTGCCCGACGCGAACGGCATTTTTCTTTCAAGACGGATATCAGCGAAATTTTCCTGCGCGCGGAGTGGGATATTTTCGGCAAAAGACGATTCCGCTTTGCCGACACAGTGACTTACAACTTAGATAAATATCGCCAGACGGCGATAGTCAACGTGTTCAGACGCAGACCCTTCCCCTATCTGTTTCTTGGTAGCGGTGCCATTATGACCCATGCACGGGCGCGCTTCGACCTGCCCACCGCAGAAGGCATCGTCCTGGAAGCCATTCAGCAGGACCAACGCGATGGCAGCGGCCGCCAAATACGCCTCGGCTGGCAAATGGGAACGGGCTGGCACTTAGACCTCAGCCGACACTGGGTAATGAGCGCAGAAATTGGTGCCCGCACCGCCTTCACCGATTATTTTGACGGAGTCAGCCATGCGGCCAACCCCCTCAAACCCGACTGGTATTGGTTTGGCGGCCTTCAATTGGCGCGTCGCCTCGGAACCCGGGATCGGGACGGCGATGGCGTACCCGATGCCCGCGACAAATGCCCGCGCATGCCCGGCCGGGCCATCACACAGGGCTGCCCCGATGCCGACGGCGACCGGATTGCCGACCGCGAAGATGAATGCCCACACAAAGTGGGCGTTCCGGGCATGGCAGGCTGCCCTTTTCGTGGATTTCGGGGCAACGACAGCCTCCCGGAAACCGATTTATTGCGCATCGCCGGCTACAACCAAATAATGGATGACGCTTTCTTCCAAAAAACCGACTTCTTTAATTTCATTGATTCCGCCCGCACTTGGGACAAAAGAATAGAAATGGGACTGTTGGCGGGACATCTCCATTATCTGGGCGATCTTGTCAATGATGGCCCTCTCGGCCTGCGCGCTATACACCCCGGCGGCGGCGTTTATCTGCGCAAACCAGTAGGGCCGTACCTCTCCCTGCGCATACAGGGCTTGTACGGCAAAATTTCCGACAATGACCGATACAATAAAACCCGAAAAGAGCGCAATTATAATTTTGAAACTTCTGTGGCAGAACTGACGGGTCAGGTGGAATGGGACCTGCTGGGCAAACGCCGATACAATCGCATAGATACGGTCGCTTACATATTGGACAGGTACCGCCAGAAGGCCGTTGTGCGACTTTTCCAGCCCACCGTTTCCCCATACGTCTTCGCAGGCGGCGGGGCCACCTTTTTACGTAGCGCCACCACTTTCGACTACATATATGGAGAAAAAGCGGGACACCTGTCCCGCATTGCCGCTGATGAAGCGGTCAACGGGCAGCGTCGCACCCTTCCGATTCTGATGATCGGCGGCGGTTTGCGCATAGACCTCAACGAAAACTGGAACATGGGTGCCTCCCTGTCCACCCGCGCCCTGTTCGACGACTACTTAGACGGGGTCAGTCAGGCCGGGAACCCCGACAAAGACGACTGGTACTGGGTAGCAGCCTTGAGCATCGGAAAGAAGCTGGGTACTGCCGACCGCGACGGCGACGGCACCCCTGACCGCCGCGACCTGTGTCCTGATATGCCCGGAAGAAGCGCCACCAAAGGCTGTCCCGATGCAGATGCCGACGGCATCGCTGACCGGGAAGACCAGTGTCCGCAGCGACCCGGCCTTGCCGTGAAAGCTGGTTGTCCATTGACCGACACCGACCGCGACAGTGTTCCGGACCTGAACGATGCCTGCCCCGAAGTGGCTGGTCTGCCTCAATTTGACGGCTGCCCGGATACCGACGGCGATGGCGTGGAAGACCGCAAAGACCGCTGCCCGGACAGCCCCGGCAAGCCGGAACATGGCGGCTGTTCCGATGCCGACGGCGACGGCATAGAGGACAGTAAAGACGCTTGCCCGGACAAAGCGGGCCAAGCTGAACACAGTGGCTGTCCGGACACCGACGGCGACGGATTGGAAGACAGCAAAGACCTTTGCCCCGATAAAGCGGGCAAAGCCGAATATGGTGGCTGTCCCGATACTGACGGCGACGGCACCATAGACCTTATAGATACCTGCCCGGAAAAGGCAGGCAAACCCGAATTCAGCGGTTGCCCCGACAGCGATGGCGATGGCACGGGCGATAACACCGATGCCTGTCCTGACAAAGCGGGCAAACCCGAATGGAACGGTTGCCCCGACAGCGACGGCGACGGCCTGCCCGATCATCAGGATGCCTGCCCCACTGTAAAAGGCAAACCCGAACTGAAAGGATGTCCGGCCACCGATAGCGATAAAGACGGAGTGCCGGATGCATTAGACGAATGTCCGAAAAAAGCGGGCAAGCCCGAATGGAACGGCTGCCCGGATACCGACAAAGACGGCATTGCCGACAATAAAGATGCCTGTCCTAAGCTGCCCGGCAAACCCGAATGGGAGGGCTGCCCCGATTCTGACGCGGATGGGATTGCCGACAACAAAGATGCCTGCCCGATGCTGGCCGGCAAACCAGAATACCGGGGCTGCCCGGACACCGACGGCGACGGCCTCGGCGATGCCGACGATTTCTGCCCCGAACGCCCCGGCCCGAAGGACAACAAAGGCTGTCCCACTGTGGCGGAAACAGACCGTGAAGAACTGAAGACCGCTATCTCGCAGGTGCAGTTTGAAACTGCCAAAGCCACCCTGAAAAAAGAGTCTTATGTTGTTCTGGACGAAGTGGTGTCTATTTTAAATAAGTACAAAGGCTACCACGTGCGTTTGGAAGGGCATACCGATAACACCGGCAGCGAAAAGAGCAACCAGTTGTTGTCCGAAAAACGCACCAAAACTTGTGTGGAATATTTAGCGAAGAAAGGGGTACTGCGCAGCCAGTTACATCCAACCGGCTTTGGGGAAAGCCAACCCGTGGCCCCCAATGACACTCCCGAAGGACAGGCGAAAAACCGTCGGGTGGAGTTGAAACTCTATTTGCCGGATTGAGGAAATGTAGTTATCCTCACCTGTTATTGGCCCGCCATTCATACACCCATTTGGCCTGTATTTGTTCCAAATGGCCTTCGTTTGATTCCTCCCGCGTGCCTTCAAAGTTGGGGATTTCTAAAATCCACTGCAACAATTCCGTAAAGCGGATGCGATAGATGCGACTTTCTCCAAAGTCGTCCCCAAAACGATCGTACAGTTTTATCGCAATATCTTCATGGTCTTCCCAGTGAATTGGGAAATTTTCTATGTCGCTAAAAGGCATTTATTGGAGTGATGAGTGATGAGAGATGAGTGCCTAACAATTAACAATTAACAATTAACAATTAACAATTAACCTAGTGTTCATGTCCGATGATGCGGCGCTGGTCGGGAATGGTAACGGTGATGTGGGCGCTGTCATCTAAGATGACGCACTGGCAGGCCAGACGGCTCTCCAAACGCGGGTTGATAGCGCGGTCTATAAAGTCCTCCTCCTTGTCTGAAATTTCTTCTAAGAATTGGTCACCACTTTCTACATAGATGTGACAGGTGGAACAGGCGCATACCCCCCCGCAGTTGTGATTCAGGTGTACGTCATAGTCTTCGGTCAGCTCCAGCACCGACTGATCCTCGAAATGTCCCTCCACGGTTTTGGGAGGGATGGAACTGTCTTCAAATAAAAAGGTAATACTTGCCATTGTGTGTTTGAAAGGGGTTTTTTCGTAGAAAACCGCTTCCATAACACCAAAACGGCAAATTGGTTGCGTCCGGGTCTGTTTTTCCAATGGCAGGAATGTTCCGGGCGGTGACCATTTAGCTGGTGTGATCGGCTACAATGACCCACTCGCCATTTATCTTTTTCCAGATCAGCATAAAGTGGCCCCCAACGTCGCCGATGGTGCGCGCCAGATGCCATTTTCCGATCATATAAGCGCTGCGTTTGGATAACTTTTCGGTACGCAGGACAGTAAAAGTCAGCTGCCCCATGGCTTCGGTATTGGGATAGCCTTTTTGATAGCCTGCGAGGGTCGCAGCCCATCCGTGGGTGAGGCCCCGGGTACTGACAAAGCGAAGGCTGTCCGATTGCCAGTATCCTTGCATAAAGCCTGCCAGATCGCCTCGATTCCACGCTATTTGCTGCCTGCTTAACACTGCACGGATAGCTGCCTCCGGGTTTTGGTGTTTCTTTTGTGCATGTAGAGAGACGCTGATAAGGAAGGGCAGGCATACTACGAGACAACAACGTGTTATACGCCGGATGACGAAGGAGCGCACATCAGGCACTGCCAGACACAGAGTAAAAGACATGGGAGAATATGTTCAGAATGTGTAAAAAAAGGAATGACCCCGGATAACGAACCGCAAAGGTAAAAGCAGTTCCATTTTTTTTTCATCTATCCGTAAATTATACACAACTCTTGCTTAGAAAACACGATCAATTTTACTATCTTTGCGCCCGGAAATCTCTGCGGATTTTGGCATGGGTAAAGTCAATTCTCCTGGACATCTCTTCCTGTTTTTGAGTGCATCAGGATTTTGGCACATTCTGACAAATCACATGGGAACCTCCGTGTTGAAATATCTTTTATATATATGAAAAAAACGATAGCTTTTTTTGTGTCGGTTTTGCTGTTGACGCACTTATCTGCACAATCCACGTTTTGCCTTTCTTTTGCCAATCAAACAACGACGGGCAGCAATTTTGACGTGATGCTTCGGATGTATTCCAGCGACGGGAATTTCCAGTTGGGCAGCAGTAATTTTGTATTTAGTTACAACACGGCGGCCCTTTCTAACCCCGTGTTTTTATCATCGCCCCTTTCAGGCAGCGTGTACGACCTTGCCACACCTTCCTTAGTGGTAACTAATCCCGCCAGCGGGCAGGTCTCGCTCAATATTATGTATGACGGGGTCAATGGCGGTGCTACCACAGTACCCACCGGTGGTCTGGACATGGTGGTCGTGCGCTTCACCGTGGTCAACAATACCCTGCCTGCCAGCCTGACCTGGCTATACGACGGTGGCACTACCAAAACCGTGGTTTTCGACGATGACAACGCCACGCAGATTTTCCGCACTTCCGGAGAGGGTTGTGCGCCGAGGCTGAGTGCGAAAGCGTTTATAGAAGGCGGATACAGCACCGCCACCGGATTGATGAATGACGGCCTGCGGGTCAACGGGAAAATTCCTCTTGCCCAACCTTATAACCAACTGACTTTTACAGGCGTTGTCAATCCAATGAGCGCTTACACAGGGACTGAAGTTACTACCAATACCGTTCTGGCAGTGACCGGTTCAGATGCCATTGTAGATTGGGTTATGCTGGAGGTGCGCAATGCCAATGATCGCAGTGTCGTGGCTGCCCGACGGGCCGCCCTGCTGCAACGCGATGGCGACATAGTAGATATAGATGGTGTCTCACCTGTGCGCTTTCCCACCCTGACTACCGAAGGCAACTATCATATTGCAGTAAGGCACCGCTTGTGTCTGGCTACCCGCACCCAAAATGCTTTGCAATTTAACACGGGAGGGGTTACTGCGCTGAATTTTACCAACAACAGCAATGCACTGACCGGTACTTTAAAGCCGGTGGTTGTCGGCCCCAACACCTACCACCTGATGTATGTGGGAGATGCCACCCGCAACGGCCAAATTACCGTAGGGGATGTCATTTTGATACGCTCCTTCAACCCGACAGATGTCAACCTTTTTAATTACTTTACGCGTGGCACGGATGTCACCTTCAATGCACAGATTACGGTGGGCGACGTGATTATTACACGGGCCAATAATCCGACTTCTGAAGCATTTTTGGGCCAGTAAACATTTCTTGATCGTTTAATTCATTTAAAAAAATGAACAAGTTTACTTTTTTGTTTGCCTTGTTATGTAGTACTGCCGTTCAATTGAACGGGCAGGGCAATGCGTACTGTTTTACGGTAACACAAACCAATGAAACACCTACTACGGTCTCTTTTGCCTTTCAATTGATTCACAACATCGCGGCAGGAGCTGATTATTCCATTAATATTAGCGGTACAAATGGCCTCGCTTCTTCCGGAGCTATCATCAATAATTATTTAGCCGGTGCAAACGATGTATCTGCCTTGCCCGGATCACATGCCGGTAATTTTACGTTTACCAAAACAGGTGTGGCACCTTACACCATTTTTGTGGATGAAAGCCTTCCCAAATATGCGGTTGTGATAGCCAATACCAGTATCCTTATTCCCTCCAACTGTGGGGCTTTGCCTGTTTCGTTAAAGCATTTTACGGCAAAGGCCGTGGAACGCAGCAGTGTATTGCAATGGGAGGTGGCTGCCGAGGTAAACACCAGCCACTACGAAGTGGAGCGCAGCGGCAACGGCCTGCAATTTTCCAAACTGGGTCGTGTGGTGGCGGTTAGCGATCAACGTTCGTCTAAAGCGTACGACTATGTGGACAGGAATCCGCTGCCCGGTGTGAATTATTACCGCCTGCGCATGGTGGACAAGAATGCTGCCTATAGTTATTCCAATATGGCCGAAGTCCGTTTTGGTCATGATGATGCAGTGCAAATTATCCCAAACCCTACAAAAGACATTACTTATGTTTCCTATATGGCCACTGCGGAAGGCTATATAAACTTTCAGGTAGTAGATATGAATGGTCGCCTTCTGCAAACCCGCACTATTGAACGCATGCGTGGCATGAACAATACCTCCTTCGATTTGAGCGCACTGGCACAGGGCGTTTACTGGATCACCCTTCAGGACGAGACCAGTACAAGAAGTTACCGGGTGGTCAGGGCGGCGGACTAAACGGGTCTTTCATGTTGGGACATATAGAGCAACGCCTTTCCGTAGGGGAGGGCGTTGTGGTGCCGCTCCTTAATGTGTTTGAGGGAGGCACCATTCGTATTTAATATGACAGTAGCAATTCATGCTATATTCCGATTCCCGCCCCTTATGCATTCAGCATCTGCCACAGCGTATCTTTCAGTAACTGAATATTCTTTTGCGTCAGCGAAGAAATAAAGAGGGCCGGAATCTGAGGGGGCAGGGTGGCGCGCAGCATTTTTTCCAATTCCTCATCCACCAGATCGGCTTTGGTGATGGCCAGCAGGCGGGGTTTGTCCAACAGATCGGGGTTGAATTCCTGTAGTTCATTGAGCAGAATGTCGTATTCCTCCTGCAAGGTGCGGGGCGTATCGCAGGACACCATGAAGAGCAGGATGCTGTTGCGCTCGATGTGCCGCAGGAAGCGATGACCGAGGCCGCGTCCTTCGTGCGCCCCCTCGATGATGCCCGGAATGTCGGCCATGATAAAGGTCTGACCAGGCCGGGGCGATACAATGCCCAACTGGGGAACAAGGGTAGTGAAAGCGTAATCGCCGATTTTGGGTTTGGCGGCACTCACCACGCTGAGCAGGGTGCTTTTGCCTGCATTGGGGAAGCCCACGAGGCCCACATCTGCCAGCACTTTCAGCTCCAGAATGATCCACTGCTCAATGGCAGGCTCGCCGGGCTGGGCGTGGCGCGGGGCCTGATTGACAGCGTTTTTGAAGAAGTTATTGCCCTTGCCGCCGCGTCCGCCGGGCAGCAGAATTTCCTCCTGCCCCGGCTCTGTGATCTCCAGGAGGACTTCTCCGGTTTCGGCATCTTTGGCCACCGTACCCAGAGGCACCTGCACCACTACGTCGCCGCCGTCGGAGCCAGTTTTGAGGCCCCCGCGTCCGTTTTGACCGTCTTTGGCGTAGATGTGCTTAGCGTATTTGAGCGACAGAAGCGTCCACTCCTGGGGGTTGGCCTTCAAAATAATGTGTCCGCCGCGACCGCCGTCGCCGCCGTCCGGGCCGCCCATGGGGGTGCCGGGGCCACGATAAAAGTGTACACTTCCGGCCCCGCCTTTTCCGGAGCGAAAGAGGATTCTGACGTAATCAACGAAATTTTGTTCAGCCAATTTTTATAAATTTTTGATGTTTGATATGCGGTTTACGCTACTTATCCGCGTACATGGCCTTTTCCATAACATCGCGTATGCTTTGATAAACTGCCGGTTTTTGCTGCAACCACCCGGCAGGTTCCACCCACCGGATTTCTTCTATGTCTTCTTCTGTCTGGGGGGTCACCTGCGTGTCGGGCGTGGTCATGCGGTACCACCAGGTCTTTTTTAAGATGCGCTGGTCTTTCTGTGTATAAGTGTGCCATGTGTGCATCAGAAAAGCACCCCGATGTACAGTTTGCAGTCCGGTTTCCTCCTTTACTTCGCGCACAGCGGCGATTTCGGGGGTTTCGCCGGGATCAATTTTTCCTTTGGGCATATCCCACATGCCGCGCCGGAAAAAGACCAGCAATGTGCCTTTTGCATTTTCCACGTAGCCGCCTGCCGCTTCCAAAAGAGTAAAACACGAAGAAAAGTCAGCCCATAGCGCTTCCGGGTTGGAGCTGTACAGGAGGACACCCTGCACGTCGCTGCGCTTATCGAGCAGGTCTATATAATGCTTGAGCAGCTTTTTTTTCCCCATGTAGGGCGATACAAAGCGCTGTTTGGTAGTCTGCCAACCCATAGTCTCTGCTTCTTCGGGCGAGCAAAGGTACAAGGGCGTTCCGTTGACGTAAACTTTATACAAACAAAGACAAGTGATGAAGTTTTAAACAATATACCGCCATTGTGAATCGGCCCGGACTGAACAGTATGCTACCGGGCCGTCTATTTGCAATGGACAGCGGCACAAAGATACAGCATCAAAAGGGAACCTGTAAAGATATTTTTCTAACCGCAGCGGGTTAAACAGCTGCTTAGCAGGGAGCAGGCGCTTGTTTCTTATGGCAAAAGTTGTATTTTTGCCCGATCTTTGTTTTTACTCCTTATGTACCCGTCTTTTATGTATTGGTTGCCCAAGCCCTCTTTGTTGCCCCTGCTCTTCCTTTTGCGCATCTTCTCTGCAACACAGGGCCGCGCATGGCTCGTGTTTTTTTGTTGTTGGCCGCACTTTTGTCTCTACGGACAGGAAGTATTTCGCCTCACCAATCCCTCTTTCGAGTGGGATAGTCCGGGAGCCGGGCGGGTACCCTACGGCTGGGCCAATCTCGGTGTGCCGGATGAAAGCCCGGTGGATATTCAGCCCGGATATTTTGGCAACGACACAAAAGCCAAAGACGGCCGTTGTTATGTGGGTATGGTGACGCGCGACAATGGCAGCTGGGAGGGCATCGCACAGACTCTGGAAGGGTGGCTGCGCAAAGACTCGGCCTACACGTTCAGTGTGTGGCTGGCAGTGGGGCCGCGCTATGTGTCCATTTCGAGAGCGACAGGCAGGGAAATCAACTTCGACGGGCCGGTCGTGCTGAATATTGTCGGCTACAACACGCGCACCGGTGCCGAGCAGCTCCTCGGACAAACCACTCCTGTGCAGCATACAGCATGGAAAAAATTCGAGTTTATGCTGTATCCAACCACTGCCGATTTCGATGAAATTGATCTGATTGTGTATTATGGCGACGAAGCCCGCAAAACCTCCGGCCATTTGTTGGTGGATCATTGCTCCGATATTCGGCGCGTCCCCAATGTCACCTTCCCCAAATACGGTTCCAATCCGCCGCCAGTCAGTGCTACGGTAGAGTGAATCAGCAGGAAGGATAAAACAGCAGGCTTTCTATTTTGCCTTTGGGCTTAAAATGGTTCCAGTTGTGGGCGCTGTACTGCAGGCGGTCTGCAATGATGGCCAGCACGCTGCTGTTCACCCCCAATCCGCAATGACTGCCGCGCACCTGAATATTCTGATGCCAATCGTCCTCCTGTCGTTCCATGCAGGCTTCCCAGGGAACAATGCCGTCTTCTTTGGTATAAATAGCGGTAGTAGGCACGGGCGCAGGCAGGGGCAAATTGTTAATCAGGTCCTGATCTACGTCTTTCACCGTCTTTCCCCGTGTGATCAGGGTGTGGAGCCACGCAATATTATTTGGTCGTGCAATGTCCTGAAACGGAGAACCGAGCGTAATGACCTGTCGGATGTGCCGGGGATTGTCTTTGGCAATCTGTCGTGCGAAGACCCCGCCGAGGCTCCAGCCAATGAGGCTGACTTTTTGTCCGTGTTTTTTGTGTAATTCCTGCACAGTAGCCGACAGAAAGGGCAAGTATTCGATTTTTCCGCGATTCCGCCCCATGCCCCAGTCGTAGGCGGTGTACCCTAAATCCTGTACATATTTGCGCAATAGTCCGGTGGATTTTTCGGTGGCCATGAAGCCCGGCAGGATGAGTACGGGATGGCCGTCGCCGTTGGGGATACTCTTTTGCAGCTTTTGATAAGAGTAAGTTACCCCTAATTCGGTAGCCGCCCGTCCGAGTTCGGTGACCAACCAAAAAACAGAAGGGCGTTTATTAAAATTTATAGTATCAATGGTCATCTTAAACCAAATTTAATTTGTAAGTCTGTGTGACTTTTCAAACGGCATTTGCTATTTTAAAACGCAAAGGTAAATAAAATGGTTCTGATTCGAGGGAAAAAAATTTCGGATCGCAAAGGCAGGCCGGGGAAAAACCGCCGTAAGCCAATCCGCAAAATGCAAAACGGGGAAGCAGCGTGACATCTGCTTCCCCGTTGTTCGCATCCAAAAGGCAGGTGGTGGACGAGGCGACTTTTAAGCAATGCTCCGAAGGGGTTTTACCCCCCCCGACAGCCCTCCTTAGAAAATCCGCCCTCCCCCGTGCTGTCTTACTTGGAGAACTTACCAAATTTCTTGTTGAATTTGTCAATACGGCCAGCCGTATCTACAAACTTCATTTTGCCAGTGAAGAAGGGATGGCTGTAAGCCGAAATTTCCATCTTCACAAGGGGATACTCTTTGCCGTCTTCCCACTGAACGGTTTCCTTCGTATTGGCGCAGGAGCGGCCGAGGAAAGCATCGTCGGTGGAAATGTCTTTGAACACCACGGTGCGATAGCTCTTCGGATGAATATCATTTTTCATAGTTGAAAGCGCTGTTGAAAGGCGAAAAAGGAGGAATCGAACGTTTCAAATCCGTTTGGTCGCCCTGTGTTATGCTGAAAAAATGTACGTTTTAAAAAATGGAGCGCAAAGGTACAGCCTTTGTCAACATTACACAAAAAAATTTTGAAAAAAATTAAAAAACTTGCCAAAAACAAAACATACAGCCAGCAAATCTGCCTTTTCCCTGTGTTCAATCGCTAAAAAGGCGCTTGTTTAAAAATTTTTTACGCTTTTTGCAGCACGTTGCTAAACCTTCCGGGTACAGACTGGTCTAAATACCGTACAGTTTTCTATCAATTTCAATCTTTCTTTGCTTATGGCATCACTTACTCCCTTGCAGGGTACTTTGGGACAGCGGCGGGCTGCCCACCTGTTGCGCCGCGCCTCCTACCGTTATACAAAAGCCAAAGTGGACGAAATGGCTGCCCAGAGTGCCGCTACAGCGGTCGCCGGATTGCTCCAACTGCGGCCTTTTAAGGCCGAACAGCCCATTTATAAGGACAACACCACCGAGCCGCCGCGCACCTGGCTGCTGCCTGCGCCCGGCAAATGGCTGCCCAGCGATCCGCCCACTGTCCCGCAGGACTTTGTGTTGCGCCGTTTTGTGCTGACCTGGTGGCTCAACGAGGCCTTTTTGGACGAAGGCATTGGCCACAAAATGGCCATGTTCTATCACCAGTACTTCATTACCACTGCCAGCACTGCCACCAACAGTGCCTTTTTCGATTATTTGTCCCTGATCCGTTGGGCGGCTTTGGGCAATTACAAGAAATTGGCCCTCAAAATGATCAGCGACAACAATATGTTGCGCTACCTCAACAACAACACCAACACCAAAGCGAACCCGAACGAAAATTTCGCCCGCGAATTTTTCGAACTCTTCACCATTGGCAAAGGGCCGCAGGTGGGGCCGGGCGATTACACCACCTACACGGAAGACGACATTGTACAGGCAGCGCGGGTGCTTACGGGTTTTCGCACCCGCTACGATCGCACGATGATTGATCCGGAGACGAGCATCCCACGCGGGATTCCCAGCCCTGCTATGGCTACGTTCAGCAACCAACACGATACGGGAGATAAACAATTCAGCGAACGCTTTCAGAAAACTGTTATCAAGGGTGCTCAATCGCCTGCGGATTTTGGAAAGGAGATTACGGCCTTTGTGGATATGATTTTTGCCCAGCCCGAAACGGCTAAAAACCTGTGTCGCCGCCTGTATCGCTATTTTGTGGGCGACAAAATTTCGCAGGAAATAGAAAAAGACATCATAGAGCCGCTTTCCAAATTGCTGATTCAGTCCAATTTTGAAGTAAAGCCCGTTTTAGAGACCCTGCTGCAAAGTGAACACTTCTACGATGCCGACGACTCAGACAACAAAGACGAAATCATAGGCGGCATGATCAAATCCCCGACAGAACTGCTCTATCAGTCCATGAGCTTTTTCAGTCTGGCACCGCCCGATATTCTCGTCAATCCCCTCGGCAATTACAACTTCTATAACCGCCCTGTTTTACAGGTTATTTTTGGTCAGGCCGGATTCCCCATTTTCTTCGCACCCGATGTGGCCGGTTATCCGGGCTATCACCAGGGGCCGGACTATTCGCACCAGTGGTTCAATTCCAGCACTATCATTGCCCGCTATAAGCTGGGCGAAATGCTGCTCACCGGGCGCAACACCATTGCCGGGCCAAATGGCGGCCTTATTGGTATTCGCTTAGACATGGCGCGGTGGACGAAGGAAAGCGGATTTTTCAGCGATGCCAAAGACCCGTACATCCTGGTCAAGGAGTTGTTGGAATACATGTTGCCCGAAGAAGTGGACAGCAAGCGCTTTGAATATTTCTATAAAACCATTTTTTTAGACGGATTGCCGCCCAACGACTGGACCTATGAATGGGAAGCGTACCTGACTACCGGCAATGCCACCGAAGTGCGCATCCCGCTGGAGCGCCTCGTAAAAGCCATCATGTACTCACCCGAATATCAAACCTTCTAAAATCCGGTCTTTCCACATTATGAAAAGAAGAAATTTTCTCCGCATACTTCCTTCGGCAGGGGCCGCTACCTTTGCGGTCAATGGCTTTGCCATGCGTCCCTTTGCCAATAGCAAAATGGCCGGTATTCTGCAATCGTGCGAGGACATTGGCGAGCGCACCTTAGTGCTAATCCAGCTCAAGGGGGGCAACGACGGCATCAACAATTTAGTGCCACTGGCCCAATACAGCCGTTATGCCGAGCTGCGCCCCAGCATCAAAATTGCCGAAAATGCCCTGCTTAACTTAGACAGTAGCCTGCCCGACAAAGACAAAGTGGGCTTGCACCCGGCTTTGGCTCCCCTGAAAAGCCTGTATGAAAAAGGATGGGCTGCCATCGTACAGGGCGTGGGATACGCCAGCATGAACCAGTCGCACTTCAAGGGCACCGACCTTTGGCTGTCGGGGGGCGACAGCACAGTGGCCAACAACAACATCGGCTCCGGATGGATGGGCCGCTCTTTGCAGGCCATGTATCCGGATGTATTGGGCGCTCCGACTGCCACCATGCCCGATCCACTGGGTTTGCAGGTCGGCGACCCCAGCCCGTCCCTCGGTTTCCACACCGAAACCCAACACCAGAACGCCATTAACCTGAGTGGGCAGGACGTGGCCGGTTTCTACTCTTTGGTGCAAACCATTGGCGGTGCACCGGTAGCCAACATTCCGGCCTCGGAACACGGCGACGAACTGCGCTATATCATGGGCGTGGAGAGCAGCGTCAACAAGTACGCACAGCGAATCAGTCAGGTATTCAATGCAGGCACCAACTCATCGGTGACGTACGCGAACAATGCCTTTGCCAACCAGCTGAAAACGGTGGCGCGCCTGATTCGCGGGGGCTGCAAAACCAAAATTTTCCTCTGCCAGTTGGGCGGCTTCGACAACCACGACGGACAGGTCGAAATCAACAACACGGGCATTGGAGAACACGCAGAACTGCTCACCATGCTTGCAGAAGGTGTGAAAGCCTTTTTCGATGACCTCGAAATGATGGGCATTGCCGATAAAGTGGTGGGCTGTACCTTCTCTGAGTTTGGTCGCTGCGCCAAAGAAAACGGCTCCTACGGCACCGATCACGGCACCTTAGAACCCGTTTATCTGTTTGGAAAGCACATCCAGGCGGGGGTGTTGGGCACCAATGTCAACCTCTCCAACCTGACCAACGACAACCAGGTGCAGGGCGTACAGTACGACTACCGCCGTATTTTTGCCACGCTGTTGCAGGATTGGCTTGGAGCCAATAATTTTGTGCTGAACGAAACCATGTTCGACGGTTTCGATAAAATGCGCATCTTAGACACGGCTTCTGTAGCCGACCCGGGTTGTTACTTCGGTGGAACGACGACAGACACCGACGAAGCCGCTGCACTCCGCGCTTTCTCGGTGTTCCCCAATCCCGCCAGCATCGTGGCCGGTGTGCGCCTGTTGAGCACAACCGCTTACGACGCACGTCTGACTTTGCACAGCCCCGGCGGTTCGGTGGTATTCAACAATACGGTCCGGGTGGAAGCGGGCGAAAACTACTTCGATATAGATGTGGTGTCGCTGCCTGCCGGCACCTACTTTGTGCGTTTGGAAAACAAGGCCACCGGTATTGGCAAAGTCACGCGCCTGAGTGTAACGCGATAGGAAAGGGCTGTTTTAAAACGGCTTTAGGGAAGATATACAAAAAAGAAGTGATGAAAACCGTGCTCCGTTCCGGCAAACGCCGGAACGGAGTTATTTTTGTTAAAAAATACCATTTTTGCTAATCCGCGACATTATGTCATTTTTTTTATGCCTTTATACCTAAAAGACTGTATATTTGTAGCAGCATTTGGCCGGATGCATCTACCCTGAACGTTCCTTATTGGAACATCTTTTCTCTTTCACTTTTAACTACTTTTACTATGAAAAATTTGATTTTTTCAAACAGATTCTTTAAGTTTTTTCGTTTTGAAAAACAGGGGGGGGGGGCAAACAATATTTGCCTTTCTTAGTGCCTTTTTGTTTTCTTCTATCTGCCTTGTGGCACAAACCCCTGGAAAAACTTCCGTTTACATACATCCGGTTGTAGGCGAACCGGTACCGGAAGACTTGAATAGCAACTATGAAGCACCGCCTACCATAGGGAGTGTAGAATGCAACAATATTGATCCGGCTACGCCTTGTCCTTATGACAATCTGCCGATTCGCTATATGGCTGTTAATGTACACTTTCTACTTTCGAGCGACGGAAAGTTTAATTTTTCGGAAACCGGAGACGGCCGGGGGGGAAGCTATAATGGTTACCAGCGTGCGGAAGACATCATAAAGGAAGCCAATGCCCAGTTGGCAGAAAACTCGGCTCAGTATCAGGCAGTTACTGTACCCGTCTGCAAAATAAATTTTCAGTTGGTGCTGGCGGGTGTTTATTTTCACCGCACTACTCCGAGTGTCCAGGTGGGTACCAATCCGGTGCGGTATAATTGGAACACAATTTGGCCTACCTTAAACAGTTACTTAGTGAATAACAATGCAGAAGTTAATTGTTTCTGCTTTAATGCTACCCCAAGTGCGGACGGACTTGCAGATGGTTCCAATATAACGCTACAGAACGACTGGGAGAGATACCACCGCTGGGAAAACCAGCCTAATCCCAGTTCGTATCCCAGGGGAATCGCTGCACGCATCATTCTGCACGAGATATTCCATAATAACGGACTAAAAACACATCCTTTTCAGATTGATGAATGCGACGATACGCCGACTTTCCCCAGATGCTGGCAATATGGCATACCTGCCACTCCCACCTGTACCAACTGGGCTAACATCAGCAATAATATTATGGACTACAACTCTGCCGGAGATTGGAGTCTTTCGCCCTGTCAGATATGTAACTTCAACCAAAACATACAGACCAACAGACTGATTTCCCAGGGTGCCTGCATTTTACCTGCCCCGGTGCGGGCGTTTTTCGATTTGCCTGAAAAAATATGCGCGGGCAGTAATGTTATATTGCAAGGTTCAGCCAGTTTCAACGAAGATGCTTATTCAATTACAGTCAGGGAAATAGGAAGCCCTTCTATTGTAGGTAGGAATTTCACGGGACAGGTAGGCACAGTTAATTTGACCACCGCAATTCCCGTTAACTTTGCTGCCGGTAAATCTTATAGCGTGACCCTTCATGTAACTAAAATACTTCCAAATGGCTGTGAATCTTATCATTCAATGACCAGAAATTTCACCATAGGTTGTTTCTCATCCGATCTGAGTGGCGATGACGTGATAAGGGATCTTTCTGTAAGCCCCAATCCTACTACGGGCATTATCAATGTCCAGTTTAATATGGAAGAAGAGAAGGATGTATCTGTGCAGGTGTACAATTTGCATACTGGTACTTTGGTGGGGACGCTCAAGGCCATGGACCTCACCCCTGTCGGCCTCCAGACTCTGAACTGGGATGCCTCACCTTTTTCAGATGGATGGTACTATGTGAGGGCCGTGAGCTACAACGAAGCAAAAACGGCTTCTTTCCTTTTACAAAAATAAACTTTTCTTATGAACTCACAAAAATTAGCGCTCAACATGCTACAGGTTGTGCTGTGGGCGCTTCCTGCGCTGCTTCATGCACAGTTGCTGGAACCGCAGTACAAGTTTACACTCCGTTTTGAAGACGCTCTTGGAAATAGGGATAGCGTAATTATGGGATTTGATGACCGTATTTCTAAATTCTATAATCCGGAGTTTGGAGAAACGAACATAGCAAAAGTCCCTTTTGATTCTGTTTTTGAGGTAAGAGGAGGGGATTCCGGTGAAAAGGATTTCCAGTCCAAGACGGTAATAGGTGCTTATTTCCAATGGATGTGCGATGACGCTTTTGCCAACTACCAAATGGTTAGTTTGAGGGCGAAGCATTTTCCGGTGACGATGTCCTGGGATTCTGCCTACTTTCAGGACAATTATTGTCTGGAGAAAAGCCTCATCACCCGCACTTTTGGCTATGTGCTGTCGCCCGACTTCTTTGATCCAAAGGCTACCTACATGGCCAGAACTTCGTCGCTGCGTATCACCCGTACCCATTTGCAATACACCGATGAGGGCTGGCTGACGACCAATGTCTTTGACATGGAAAACGGAACAAGGGACACGGTGTACAATTTCTTCGTCGGTATTTCTCCGTTCGACCGCATCATCGGAACAAGCGAGACATCGGACCTTCCCTTGCAGTTGTCTCCCAATCCCGCAGGGCAAACTTTGCGCATAAAGGTGCCGGAAACAGGCGGGGACGATTTGCGGCTGTTGCTTTGCGATATACATGGCAGGGTAGTACTCGCGCAACAAGTATCCGCCCATCAGGAGGTTCTCTTAGACGTGGAAAGGCTCTTGCCGGGCCTGTATATTGTCTCTGCTTTTGACCCGCAAGGGCGCAGGCGTTTTACAGGCAGAGTTGCCAAACAGCCCTGAAGCGACTGACCACGACGTTCCTTTACAGGATTTGCCTGAATATTTGCTTTTAGTAATAGGTAATGCAGATGGCCTGCTCAGAGGCTTACCCGGAATAAATGCTTTGTGGGCACGTCCACGGACATTTATTCCGGGCAAGCCTCTTTTCATTTTGATCTGTTCGTGCTGTCAGGCCTCCGCATAAGAGGTATATTTTCGATATTGCGGGCGCTGTAGTCCCAAGGCAATGGATGGGGCGAGAAAATAGCGCGTGCTGCCAACGCCTCTGCCACGTATTCTTCTGTCCTCTTTTTTAAGAATAAATTATCGCGTTATAAAAGAACACCGAATCCCATGCGATGTATGGCTTTTGCCGTACCTTTGCCCCATGACTCCTTTGCACGATATTCAGAACGAGGCGGATGTGGAATTGCTCATCAACCGTTTTTACGAAAAAGCGGTGGCGGATGACACCATTGGGTATATTTTTACGGAAGTAGCCAAAACGGACTTCGCACATCACCTGCCCATTATGTACGGTTTTTGGAAATTCTTGTTGTTGAATACCGATACTTATCGCGGCAACCCCTTGCACAAACACACGGAAATACACCGGAAGCACCCCCTGAAAGTAGCACATTTCGACCGATGGGTGGTCTTATTTACCGAAACCGTGGATCAACTTTTTGTGGGGCCGACTGCCGAGAGCGCCAAATTTCGCGCCATGAGCATTGCAGAGACGTGGAAACATAAATTTGACTCGCCGTTTGCGGTCTGAACAAGGGCTGTTGAATAAAAAAACGGGAGAACGCACGTCTCCTTAAAAAACTGCAAACACTTGTATGCTCCAGACGTACCTGCCTGTTCTTTCAGAATGGCTGCGCAATCATAAAAAATGCTGTATGGCCACCGTGACGGCCACCTGGGGGAGCGCACCGCGCCCTGTGGGGTCGGTGATGTTCATCGGGCCGGAAGGCCAAATGCTGGGGTCTGTATCCGGCGGCTGCGTGGAAGGTGCCCTATTGCGCATGGCACCTGAAGTCATCAGCGAAGGACGCGGCAGAATGCTGTCATTTGGCGTGAGCGATTCCGATGCCTGGGCCGTGGGGCTGACCTGTGGCGGCAAAATGGAGGTCTTTTTAGAACCCTTTCCCTTTGAGGATGCGCCTGCCCTGTGGCCGCTTTGGCAGCAGTGTTTGTCCGAAAACCGCGACTGCGTGTTGGCCACTTGTGTAGAAGAAGGGCGCGCTGCCCACTTGTTGGTTGCGCCAAAAGGAGTCCCGGGATCGGAGTCTGATGGCTTTCCGCAGCTGGCCGAGATGGCTTCAGCCGCATGGCAACAGCGGCGCAGTGGGGTAGTGCAGCTGCCCGACGGGCGTTGGATGCTCAACGTATTTGCCCGCAAGCCCCAACTCATCCTCGTGGGAGCCGCCCATGTGGCCGCAGAATTGGTACATCTCGCCCATTATTTGCAGTTTGAAACCATTGTCATAGAGCCGCGCAGGGCGTTTGCCGAAAACACCCACTTCCCCACGCCGCCCGATCAATTGAAGCAGGATTATCCGGCAGAAGTGTTACCTGCCTATACGCTCGATGCTTATACTTTTGCCGTGGTGATGGCCCACGATCCGAAAATTGACGACCAAGCCCTGCACCTGCTGCTGCGTTCGCAGGTGGCCTACATCGGGGCGCTTTCCAGCAAAGCCTCCAACGAGCAGCGCCGCGCCCGCCTGACCGGGGCGGGTTTTACCGAAGCGGAAATTGCGCGCATACACGCGCCGGTGGGGCTGCCCATTGGCTCTAAAACAGCGCCTGAAATTGCCCTCAGCATCATGGCTCAGGTCGTTGGGGTGAAAAACAGTGGCCATTTGTCTGGTTTTAGCCAATTGAAATCGTAAAAGATTCACAACAAATGTAAAAACCGTTGTATTTTTGCCCGTCCATTTTAAAATGGCATTTTTTCCGTAACATGAAATACTACCCGCTGTCTCACCTGCTGCTGTGCAGCTTGCTTCTGTTGGCAAATTTGTTGCCTGCCCAAAAACCCGGCTCCAACGCCTTTTTTCAGCCTTTTGATGAAAATAGCGTGCAACTGCGCCAGTTTGAGGCGCGTCCCCACCAGCCTGTGGCCTACACGGCCTGGAAAATGGATTACACGCAGCTACAGACGCACCTGCTGACAGCGCCGCACGAAACAGCAAGGGCTCGTACAGGCTTGTGCAATTTGTCTGTACCCGTCTCTGGTCAGGCTTTTGAAAATTTCTCTGTGTGGGCCACCGACATTATGCACCCGGACTTACAGGCTAAATTCCCCGGCATTCGCACTTTTTCGGGCATTTCCAATGACGGTACGGGCAATGCCATTCGGATTACTACCTCCCTCTGGGGAGCACATATCAGCGTGGTGCGTCCCGACATGGGCATTTCGTATATAGAACCCTACTGGTGGGGGCAAACGAGCTACTACATGCAGTTTGACCGCAGTGCCTTAGTTGGCAAGCGCCTTCCGGACTTTACATCGCCCGACCTGAAGCCCGTCGAACTGCCCACTGTTTCTTCTACTCCGGGCGTACAGGACAGGGGAAGTTTGGAGCCGGTAACTTTCCGGGTATTGCGTTTTGCTATTACGCCAACCAAGGGATTTGTAGAAGACCACGGGGGAACAGTGGAGTCCTGCATGGCGGCTTTAGTGAATTATGCCAACCGCACCAATATTGCCTACGAGCGCGATTGTGCCATGCGTTTACAGCTCATTGCCAACAACGATAAACTGATCGGCGGACCGGGCGAAATTGAAGACACTGGAGATAATGCCGGGATGGCAGCTGCCAATCGCAGCCTGACTAATACCCGGATTGGCTTCGTCAATTATGATATCGGTCACGTTTTTGCACGTGGTGGAGGCGGGGTCTCTTTGGGACTTGGCATTGCCTGCAATGGTACAGGGAAATCTGGAGGATGTTCGGCGGGTGGCGGCAAAAACGACTATGGCGACTTTTTTGTCGGGGTAGTGGGTCAGGAAACCGGACACCAGATGGGTGGCGCGCATACCTGGAACTACTGTGGTGCCGGCAACAGCCAGCGGTCGGGAAACAGTGCCTACGAGCCGGGCAGTGGCACCACCATCATGTCGTATTCAGGCTTATGCGGATCGGACAATGTGAATCCGGGCGGCGGCTTCGACCTCTACTATCACTCCCACTCCATTGACCAGATTCGCGGTTTTGCAGATGAAGCCAAGTGTGGTACTGCCACTGTCACCACCAATACCAAGCCGGTAGTCAGCCTGAATTATGCAAGTGGCTTTTACATTCCAGTAAGGACACCTTTTTACCTACAGGGACAGGCTACGGATGCGGACGGCGATAATCTGACCTACTGTTGGGAACAGTTCGACAAAGGCCCGGAAGCGCCTTTAGACACGCCGGTGGGGAATGTACCCATTTTCCGTACCCTGCCCCCGATGCTGGAGACGGGTCGGTACTTTCCGCGTTATACTTCTGTACTGAATGGTATCAATTCTACACGTACTGAACGACTTCCCACCTATACCCGTGACCTGACTTTCCGCCTGACTGTCCGCGATAATAACCCTCAGGCAGGAGGTATTGCCTTCGAGGAAGTAGAATTTAAAGCATTTGAAGGAGCCGGCCCCTTTTTAGTGACTGCTCCAAATGCTGCTACGATCAGGTGGGAGATGGGCAAATTTGAAGTGGTGCGCTGGTCAGTTTCCAATACCGAAAAGGCTCCCGTCAACTGCACCCATGTCAACATCCTGTTAAGCCGGGACGGAGGTAAAACCTTTAAGGATACATTGGCCTTTCAGACCCCAAATGACGGAAGTCAATATGTTTTGATCCCCAAAGTAACAGAGGGTGATCGTATCGTGTCTGCGCGTGTTAAGGTAGAATCTGTAGGCAACATTTTTTATGATGTTTCCAATGCTAACTTTACCGTTCAGAAACCTTCTACTCCATCCTATTCTCTTTCTTTGTCCAACGAAATAGCAGACATCTGCCTCCCCGCCCTTTTCGAGACCGACATTGCGGCTGCGGGTACGCTTGGATTTTCAGAGGCTGCTGTCCTGAGCGTAGAGGGCGATTTGCCGCCGGAAGTTCAGTTGGATCTTTCGCAAAATATTTTGGCTCCCGGCCAAAATGCGCGCCTTGTCTTAGATATGCGCAAGTTAGACAGAAGAGATACCATCGATCTGACCTTAAAAGCCACTCTGCCCAATGGGACTGTTATTACGCGCCCCATTACAGTACGTACTGCACCGAACAATTTTTCTGCTCTGAAACTCACAGTACCCGCTAACGGGGTGGTAGGTCAGGGACTTACACAGGTATTGCGCTGGCAAAAAGCGCGGGATGCACGGACCTATGAAGTGCAAATTGCCACCTCTCCTGCGTTCGGGGCTTCAGACATCAAGGCCTCGGCGGCCAACATTCAGGTGGATTCTTTTAAAGTTCCTATTCTTTTAGCCAAAAATACGGCCTACTACTGGCGCGTACGGCCCACTAATGAATGCGGAGGTGGCGCATGGTCCGATCCTGCCTTTTTCTCAACACTTTCCGAAAATTGTTCTGTGGTAGGGGCCAACGATCTGCCTGTCAATATTTCGCAGTCTATCGTTGTCAATGTACAGTCTAAGATCAATGTGAATGCGGTTGGGAAAGTAGGGAGTTTGGCGGTGAAACAAATTAAAGGAAACCATACTTTTTTTAAGGAGCTGACCTTAGCACTGGTGGGGCCGGAAGGGCAGGAAGCCGTGTTGATAAAAAACAAATGTGCTAATAATAACATCAGCTTCGATTTCTCTGTAACGGATCAGGCGGCCAATACCTTTACCTGTGTGCCGCTTCCGCAGAATGGCCGTACTTACAAGCCCGAAACCCCTCTTTCTGTTTTTAATGGCAAAAACACCAATGGTGCGTGGACACTTCGAATCAATGATAATACGCCAAGTAGCGGTGGCGGAACGATTAGTGCTTTTCAATTAGAGTTTTGCACAGCCATTGCCCTCAATCCGCCGCAAAGTGACAAAAACAACCCGCTGGAACTGCTGGCCGGCACTAATAAGCCCATTACCAACGACCTGTTGTCCACCAGCGATCCGAATAATACCCCTGCACAGGTTACCTATATCCTGGTAACTGTCCCCAAATACGGCCATTTGGAAAAAAACCTCGGCGGCGCGCTTAAGCCCGGTGATCGGTTTACCCAGGCGGACATAGATGCAGGTATTGTGCGGTATTACAACGACGGTGTGCTGCAACCGGAAGATTATTTTCTTTTTGTTGTCACCGACAATGAGGGTGGTTTTGTAGGCACTCCCCGTTTCAATATACGCATTACCGACGTGACCGGCACCCGCGATCTGGCAGATTTAAGTCAGAATTTTGGTCTCTACCCCAATCCCGCCGAAGGATTAGTTTGGGTAGGCTTAGACCAGCTGGCAGCGTCCGATTATCAGGTGGGGCTGTTCAATATCACGGGTCAACGGGTGTATGAATCCATTCTGCCGAAGGGCGCAGATCGCCTGCAATTGCCTTTACAAAACCTTGCCGCCGGGCTTTATTGGGTACGTCTTGAAAACGAGACCGGAGCAGGCGTGCGCAAATTAGTGGTGAAAAGCAACCAATAAGCGTTTTCTGGAACCCTGTATTCAAAATTCTGCCTGCTGCACTTTGAAAAGGCCCGCTCTTGACTTCCACTTGCGTCCCGAAGGCACTGCCGCTCCTTCCGGTTGTACTGTCCTGCCGTATGTGGCAGGTATTCCCCCTTTCTTAGGCGGGCCGTATAGCAGCATGTATGTCACCCAACCGTGGACCATTCGGCAGTATGCAGGGTTTAGTACCGCAGCCGAGAGCAATGCTTTTTATCGGCGCAACCTTGCAGCGGGACAAAAGGGATTGTCTGTGGCTTTCGATCTGGCTACCCATCGCGGATACGACAGCGACCACGCACGGGTACAGGGAGATGTGGGCAAGGCGGGAGTCGCCATAGACACGGTGGAGGACATGAAAGTCCTCTTCGATCAGATACCGCTGGATCAGATGTCGGTCTCCATGACCATGAATGGAGCCGTCATTCCCATTATGGCATTTTATATTGTGGCAGCCGAAGAACAGGGAGTGTTGCCCGCACAGTTGAGCGGCACCATTCAAAACGATATTCTTAAAGAATTTATGGTGCGCAACACCTATATCTACCCGCCCGGGCCGAGCATGCGCATCATCAGCGATATTTTTGCTTTTTGTGCGGCCCACATGCCCAAGTTCAATTCCATTTCCATTTCCGGCTATCACATCCACGAGGCGGGTGCACCGGCGGAGATGGAACTGGCTTTTACTTTAGCCGATGGTTTGGAGTATCTGCGGGCCGGGATCAGGGCGGGGTTGGACATAGACGATTTTGCACCGCGCCTTTCCTTTTTTTGGGGCATAGGGATGCAGCATTTTACCGAAATTGCCAAAATGCGGGCCGGTCGCCTGTTGTGGGCTAAAATCGTTCGTCAGTTCAATCCGAAAAAGAGCAAGAGCATGGCCCTGCGTACCCACTCGCAAACCAGTGGCTGGAGCCTTACAGAGCAGGACCCTTATAACAACGTAGCCCGCACCACTATTGAGGCACTGGCTGCGGTACTGGGTGGCACCCAGAGCCTGCATACCAACGCTTTGGACGAAGCCATTGCATTACCCACCGATTTTTCGGCCAAGATTGCGCGCGACACCCAGCTGTTTATTCAAAAGGAAAGTGAAGTATGCCGCTCTGCCGATCCGTGGGCAGGTTCGTGTTATGTGGAACAACTGACCAACGAATTGGCAGAAAAAGCCTGGGCCCTGATAGAAGAAATTGAACAACGGGGCGGCATGGCCAAAGCCATTGAAGAAGGCTTTCCCAAATTGCGCATCGAGGAAGCGGCTGCCCGCAAGCAGGCCCGCATAGACAGCGGAGAAGACCGCATTGTAGGCGTGAATGCGTTCCGGACTTCTGAAAAGTCCACCTTAGAGCTGCTCGAAATCGACAACACGGCCGTGCGCGATGCGCAAATTCGGAGGCTGACGGACGTAAAAGCCCGGCGGGACAATGCCTGTGTACAGGCTGCCCTGATGCAATTGACCGACAATGCCGCAAGCGGCACTGGTAATCTGCTGGCGCTTGCCATTGAGGCAGCCCGCGTCCGGGCTACCCTCGGCGAAATATCCGATGCTTTGGAAAGCGCTTTCGGGCGCTATACGGCCACCACCCGCACAGTTTCGGGGGTCTATGCCGCTTCCATCAAAAACAATCAGGACTTTGAAAGCGCCCGTGCTGCGGCCGACGCTTTTGCCCGCACAGAAGGTCGCCGTCCGCGCATTATGGTGGCTAAATTGGGCCAGGACGGACACGACCGGGGGGCCAAGGTGATCGCCACTGCCTTTGCCGATCTCGGCTTTGATGTGGACATTGGCCCTCTGTTCCAAACGCCCTATGAAGCGGCCCTTCAGGCGGTCGAAAATGATGTACACATCCTCGGCATTTCTTCGTTGGCTGCCGGACATAAGACTTTGGTACCCCAAACCCTGGCGGCCTTGCGACAATTGGGTCGCCCCGATATTCTGGTCGTGGTGGGCGGAGTTATTCCGCCTCAGGACTATGCATTTTTAAAAAATGCAGGTGCGGCGGCGGTGTTTGGCCCGGGTACGGTAGTAGCAAAGGCGGCCACAGAGTTGTTGGACATGTTAAACGCTTAAAAAAACAGTATGGACCTTTCTGATTTACGAAAAAATTATGCCTTGCGTTCTTTTTCCAAAAAGGACGCTTCGGATGATCCTTTTGTGCAATTCAAACAATGGTTTCAGGAAGCCGTGGAAGCGGAGATGACCGAACCCAATGCCATGACCTTAGCCACTGCCTCGAGCGCAGGAATGCCGTCAGCGCGGGTGGTTTTATTAAAAGAGGTCACCCCTGCAGGTTTTGTATTTTTTACCAATTATGAAAGCCGAAAAGGGCAGGAACTGGATGAAAATCCGCAGGCGGCACTGTTGTTTTGCTGGCTGGAATTGGAGCGCCAAATCCGCATAGAGGGCAAGGTCCAAAAAGTATCGCGGGAGGCATCGGAAAAATATTTTCAAAGTCGCCCGAAAAAAAGTCAGGCTGGTGCCTGGGCAAGTGCTCAGAGCAGGTTGTTGGAAAGCCGGGAAATATTGGAACAGCAAATGGAACAAATAGAATTCCGGTATGCAGAGGCTGAAGCATTGCCCGTGCCGCCTTATTGGGGAGGCTACCTGCTGGTTCCGACACATTTTGAATTTTGGCAGGGGCGCAGAAGTCGCCTGCACGACCGCATTGCCTACGATCTCATGGAAAACCAGTGGAAAAAGCAGCGGCTGGCTCCCTGATTTCTTACGCTATCCGACGGCTGGCTCTAATAAATCCCTGTTTTTTGCGTTCATTCCCTTTTAAAAAACGCTCTATGGCACAAGTTTTTCCTGATTTATTGAATTATATTGGCGGAAAGGATACCCCGGCATCGGGTTCCCGCCGCCTTCCGGTGGTTTCTCCCTTAGACGGAAGTCTCCTGACTCACGTTCCCCTTTCCGATGCTGCCGATTTGGATAAAGCGGTGCAGGTGGCTACTACAGCACAACGGTCCTGGGCCAAAACGCCCATTAAAGCGCGGGTGCAGGTCTTTTTCAAATACAAGACCCTTTTGGAAAAACACATAGACGAACTGAGTGCTTTGGTGCATCAGGAAAATGGCAAAACCCTCCCGGAAGCCCGCGCGGAGATCGAAAAAGCCATAGAGCTGACGGAATTTGCCTGTTCGCTGCCTCAACTGGTGCAGGGCGAAATATTGGAGGTAAGTGCGGGTGTGGAGTGTCGCACCGAGCGCTTTCCGATAGGAGTAGTTGCCAGCATTGTGCCGTTTAATTTTCCGAGCATGGTACCCAACTGGACCATTCCCAATGCCCTGACCCTCGGCAATGCCATGATTATCAAGCCTTCGGAAATGGTACCCCTCAGCACCCGCCGCCTTGCTGAGCTGCTGCAAGAGGCCGGATTGCCCGACGGGGTTTTCAACATTGTGAATGGCGACCGGGAAATCGTGGAGGCCATTTGCGATCATCCGGGCATTAAAGCCGTCTCGTTTGTAGGTTCCACACGGGTAGCCAGGATCGTCTATCAGCGGGCTACCGCACACCTCAAGCGTTGTCTGGCGCTGGGGGGGGCTAAGAATCACCTCATCGTCCTGCCCGATGCCAACGTGGCCATGACTGCAAGCAACGTGGCTGCATCCATGTCGGGCTGTGCCGGTCAGCGGTGCATGGCTGCGTCTGCCATGGTGGGCGTAGGTCCCGTTGACCACATTATAGATCAACTGTGTACGGAGGCCCGGAAAATTGTGCCGGGCGAAAATCTGGGTGCGGTAATTTCGGCCAAAGCCAAAGAGCGCATAGAGCACTATATCGGAGAAGCAGAAGCGCAGGGGGCCAAAATATTGGTAGATGGCCGCCATGCGGTGGTGAAGGGCAAAGAAGGCGGTTTTTACGTAGGCCCTACTGTTATAGACTATGTACGCCCCGATATGTCGGTTGCCACAGAAGAAATTTTCGGCCCGGTGATCAGCATTATGCGGACAGATACTTTGGAAGAGGCCCTTGCCATTGAAAACGACAATCCGTACGGCAATGCCGCTTCTGTGTTCACCGAAAGCGGCGGCGCTGCCCGCAAGGTGATGGAAAAGGCCGCTGCCGGCATGATCGGGGTAAATATCGGAGTGCCGGTGCCGCGCGAGCCATTCTCCTTTGGGGGATGGAACGAGTCGAAATTCGGTGTGGGCGATATTACAGGTAAAAGTTCCATTGAGTTTTGGACAGAATTGAAAAAAATCACCACGAAATGGGAGTCTGCGGCCAGAACTAACTGGATGAGCTGAATACTTGTGGAAAAGTCGCTACCTTTGCTGCTTCCCAAAGATAATCATGCGGCATATTGCCTTTGCCGTTTAGTGCCTTATATAGAAATTCGTGCAAAGTCTTATCATTATCCCCACCTATAACGAGCAGGAAAATGTGGAAGCGATCATCCGGGCAGTATTCCGGCTGCCGGAAGATTTTCATATTCTTATCGTGGACGACGGTTCGCCGGATGGCACCGCCGATATTGTTTGTCATTTGCAGAAAACGGAATTCGGAGAACGCCTGCACCTGCTGGAGCGCAAAGGCAAATTGGGGCTGGGTACGGCCTATATTGCCGGTTTCCGATGGGGGCTTGAGAAAGGCTACGAATACCTTTTTGAGATGGATGCCGACTTTTCGCACAATCCCGCCGATTTGCTTCGACTGCTCGAAAAATGTCGCAGTGGCAATGCCGATGTAGCGGTTGGCTCCCGCTATTGTCAAGGCGGAAAATTGGAGAACTGGCCTGCCGACCGCATCATTCTTTCGCGTGGGGCTTCCCTATATACAGCCCTGATTTTGTGGATGCCGGTGAAAGACCCGACTGCCGGATTTATATGTTACCGGCGCAAAGTGCTGGAAACCATTCATTTAGAGCGTATTCGCTTTGTGGGTTATGCCTTTCAGATTGAAATGAAATACGCCGCCTATTCGCTGGGGTTCAAAGTGCAGGAAGTTCCCATTACTTTCAAAGACCGCGAAAAAGGACAGTCCAAAATGTCATTGAACATCATCCGGGAGGCCATGCTGGGGGTCTTACAAATGCGTTTTCGGCGCTATGGCAAAAAGGGATTTTAACAAAATGTACAGTAAAATATATATCATTTTATTGTCCGACATCCTATATTTTTTATGGTTTTGATAACAGGCGCAACCGGCTTTCTGGGTTCCTGCATTGCCCGTATGCTGATACGCGACGGCCATCGGGTGCGTGCTTTAAAACGCAAAAACAGCTCCTTATCATTGACAGGAGAAACCACAGGAGCCATTGAATGGGTGGAGGGAGAGGTGAACGATGTGGTAGCGCTGGAAGAGGCCATGACCGGAGTTACCCGGGTGTGTCATTGTGCGGCAATGGTTTCCTTTCATCCGCGCGATGCCCAAACCATGTATCATATCAATGTGGAAGGTACTGCCAATGTGGTGAATGCTGCTTTGGCTGCCGGGGTGGAACGTTTTATACACGTCAGCAGTATCGCGGCTTTGGGAAGGGACAAAAAACGCACCCATCTGGATGAAAAATCTACCTGGGTGGAAAGTTCGGGCAATACCCGTTACGCCGTCAGCAAATACCGCTCGGAACAGGAGGCGTGGCGGGGCCATGCGGAGGGTTTGCCGGTGGCCATTGTAAATCCGGCAGTGATTATAGGAAGTGGCTTCTGGAATGGCGGAAGTGCCCGCTTCTTCGATCAAATATACAAGGGGTTGAAGTTTTGCCCCGTCGGGCATTCGGGTTTTGTGGATGTACGCGATGTGGCGGCTTTCACCTGTCAACTTCTACAGAGCGATATCACCGGTGAGCGCTATGTTTTAAGTGCCGAAAACTTGTCATACCGGGCATTTTTTGAACAAATTGCCCAGGCCTTAGGGGTTCCGCCTCCTTCCATCCCCGTACAGCCCTGGCTGGCAGAGGTGGCGTGGCGGGTGGAATGGCTGAAAGAAAAACTGCTGGGTGTGGAGCCGGTTGTAACAAAAGAAAGCGCCCGAAGCAGTGTGTCTTCTTATACCTATGGCAATGAAAAATCGCTTACTCTGCCCGGCTTTCAGTACCGCCCGCTGGCACAAACCATTCAGGACACTGCCCTTCAATACCTGATTGCGCGTCAGGAAAAGGCCGATTTTTCTATTTTACCCCTTTAACTATTACGCATTCTTTCTCGTCATGTTGCTTGTTTTTGCTACCAATAATTCCCACAAGGCCCGCGAAATAGAACAAATACTGGGGCCGGGCTACACCGTCAAAACCCTGAAAGAAATCGGGTGTACAGAGGAGATTGAAGAAACAGAAGATACATTGGAGGGCAATGCCCTGCTCAAAGCGCGTTATGTGAAAGAACACTATGGCTACGACTGTTTTTCGGAGGATACGGGTTTGGAAGTAGAGGCCCTCGGTGGCGCGCCCGGTGTGCATACGGCCCGTTTTGCCGGGAATGACCGCGACCCGGAGGCCAATATCCGCCTGCTGCTGGAGCGTCTGCAAGGACAGGACAACCGCAATGCCCGGTTTCGTACGGTCATCGCGCTGCTGACCGGAGATAAAGTGGAACTGATAGAAGGCATCTGCCGGGGAAAAATAGCCCCTGAAAAACGGGGAACAGGGGGCTTTGGCTACGACCCGGTTTTTATGCCCGAAGACCATGACAATACGTTTGCAGAATTAGGCGACGCTGTAAAAAATGCAATCAGTCACCGCGCCAAAGCAACCCTGCAACTCATGGATCGCCTTAAAAATGGCATAGCAGCGGGATAATTTTTGCCGTTCCTGCACGCCACATCGGACATTTGCCTACCTTTGCGGCCCATTTGTATCCACAGCCGTCTGTTGTTTTGTCTGCTCATACCCATTTGTGTGTCATTGTTCCCTGTTACAATCCCCCGGAGGGATGGGAAACGGGATTGGCGGAGCGTTTCCGGGCGTTTTCTGTTCAAATGGCCTCTTTGCAAAAAGGCATTGGATTGACGGTCGTCAACGACGGATCCACCGTGCGGGTCACAGATGCGTCTCTGGCACATTTGCAACAGCTGGTGGAAGGGGTGCAGATCGTCAATTATAGTCAAAACAGAGGGAAAGGCTATGCACTCCGCCAAGGGGTCGCTGCTTCCGAAGCCGATTATTACTTAGTGACGGATACTGATTTTCCTTACACGCTGGAGAGCATGGCACGAGTGGCAGAAACCGTAATCCAACGGGGCGGCATTGCCGCAGGCAATCGCGATACACAATACTACGATCGCGTGCCTTTTTTCCGCAGACTGTTGTCGAAGGGACTGCGCTGGATGTTGCGCAATTTGCTGCGCCAACCCATTAGCGACTCCCAGTGTGGCCTGAAAGCATTTGATGCCTCCGGGAAAAAAGTTTTTTTAGAAACCACCATAGACCGGTTTTTATTCGATCTGGAATTTTTGATGCTGGCCAATGGCCGGGTGCCTGTCAATCCGGTACGCGTGGAATTGCGGGAAGGAGTGGTGTTCAGCAAAGTGGGCAAAAAAGTGCTGATGACCGAAGGAAAAAATTTTCTGAAACTGCTTTTTAGTACCAACAATCATGCATAATTAAATGGTAAACGTTCAATATTTATAACTGTCCTTCCGCCTGTGTCCTTCATCTCTTCCATAAAAAGGTTTTTTGCCTCGCGGCAGGTGCGCACTTTTCGCGGTTTGTTGACCACGCTGCTGTTGGCAGCAGGGGTGCTGTGGTGGCTGCATGGCAACTGGCTGCTGCGTGCCAATGAGGTTATGTTGTCGGGGTCGCCGGACGGCTTCAAAAATTACCTTACTTCCGCCTGGCACGTCCAACACGATACCGGTGCTACCCACTACGGCGGCATGAGTTATCCTTACGGGGAACACGTCCTGTTCACCGACAATCAGCCGCTTTTGAGTACGGCCATGCAGTGGTGGAACCGCCATATCAGCAATATTGGGGATAAAACGGTGGGATTAGTCAACATCTTTCAGGTGTTGTCCATTCTGTTGGGCTGTGGTATTTTGTATGTGCTTTTGCGAAAATTGCACCTGCCCGTGTGGTATGCTACTTTTGTAACACTCGGCATGATTTTTTTGTCGCCCCAACAGGCGCGTTTCGAGATGCACTTTGGCCTGTCGCACACCTGGATTTTTGTGCTTTTGCTGTTGTTGTTGTGTCGGTACGAAGAAAGGCAGAGCAAACGTTACCAAAGCCTGCTGATTGGCATACTGGTTTGGGTAGCTGCCCAGTTTCATTTCTACTATTTAGGATTGGCAGCGCTTTTCTTGGGGCTGTACACTCTGTATCAATGGGTTAGCAATCCTACGTGGCGCAACATTTGGAGCCGCACCATGCACCTGACGGCGATGGTACTGTTGCCCTATGTGCTGCTCAATGTCTGGATACAGTGGAGCGATTTTGCCACCGACCGGCCCGCGTATCCTTATGGGTTTACCTCGTATATTGGCAGATGGGAAGGGGTTTTTCTGCCCTACGAAAATTTTAAACTGTACCAGTGGATAGACCGCAACATTGTGCCGATTCGCCGCATAGACACAGAGGCGATGGCCTATGCGGGGCTTTTGTGCCTGCTGTTCACAGGCTGGGCTTTTTACCGGAGGTTCCGTATTTTTGATGCAGAATGGGAGCAGGCAGCGCACCACCGCGTACACAAGCGCTACTTGGGCGGCATTTTTACGGCTGCCCTTTTGCTGCTGATTTTTGCCTGTGGTTTTCCCTTTGCCATTGACGGCATGGAATGGATGGTGGATTACATGGGGCCTTTGCGCCAGTTTCGCGGTTTGGGACGCTTTACATGGGCCTATTTTTATACCTGTAATATTGTCCTGTTTTATGTGTTGTGGCACAAAATGTATTATTTAAAAACTGTACCTGCGTGGTTTCAGCGCCTGTATGACCTTTTTTCTAAACCCAATGAAATTATAGACGGCATCTACAACCTGTTGATGTTCAGGCCCTATCGTTACAAGCCGACTGCTTCGGTAACGGTAATTGATGCAACGGCCCCGGCAGCAGTACATGGTGAGCATAGCGACCCAAATGCAGAAACGGCAACTGATAAAGAAGTACAGGAGCAACAGGAAGAAGCCGCTTTTGAAAGGCTTACCGAAATGCGCGAACCAGCGGGGGTACATCGTTCGCGTCCGGTGCGCATCTTTATTACGCTTACGCTTTTGTCGGCCCTGACCATTCTGCTGTACGAAGCCGCCTATTTTCAGGATCACAAGCGCCCCCACCTGCAACCCAATGCGGCTAACCGCAATGTCTATGCCTCCGATCCCGGTCACTGGCTCAACAAGGTGGACTTTTCAGGTTTTCAGGCGGTGTTGCCCCTGCCCTATTATCATATAGGCTCCGAAAACATTTGGCTGGATTTTGATGGCGCGCATTATCCCCGCGTGATGTCCACAGCCTTTCACACGGGTTTGCCGGATATGGGCGTGAATATGAGCCGTACTGCCCGTGCCAAAATGCTTAATTCTGTACAGCTGGCCTATATTCCCGGCGAGGTGCCGGGCATTTTGGAAGACCTGCCCAATAACCGCCCCATTGCCCTGCTCGTTCATCCGCCCAAATGGGAGGAAGTGCAGAAAAAATATCCGCACCTGCTGGCCAATGCCAAAATGGTGTACGAACACCCGGAATTAAAAATACTTTCTGTTAGCCCGGACGAGATACGGAGCTATGCGGTGGCTCGCCCGGACACTATAAAAGCTCGCTCTGGTGTACAACCCCTGTACCCGGCGGGGCGTTTCTGGCAGGCGACGGTAGCCAATACACCTTTTGCCTATCAGTCTTACGACTCCCTGCCAGCCTCGCGTGTCCTTCTGGGCGGCGGCTCTTATACGGGCAGTATGGCCGATACGACCCGGCTGTTCAAGGTGCATTTGCCCAAAGGGGTGTTTATGATCAGTATGTGGATAGATGCGCGTAAGGACATGGGGATGACCCACGAACTGCGCATCCGAGAATATGACCGAAGGGACGGGCATGAGGTACATTTTGGACACGAAGGCATTCGCTTTTATCTAAAGTCGGTGGTGGACGGCTGGGCGCTGGTCGAAATTCCATTTGAAGTGTACGAATCCGACTCTGTACTCGACATTTGGCTGCACAAAAAAGGCGTTAAAGTCCCCTTCACCATAGACGAGTGTCTGATTCGTCCGCAGTCGGTTAATTTTTACAGAGAGACAGGGGGCCGCATTTCGGAGAATAACCTGTGGTACCAATAAAGACTCTATTCCGCCGGTTTCAATCAGGCACTTATACCCATAGTTGAGACCTGCACTTGCCGCTTATCGCACCACAATGGGCGTTTCGTAAGCAGTGTGCAGCCAGCCTTCCACGCGCTGTCGGAAAGACCAGTGGAAAAAGGGCGCAGGGGCCAGGATATTCAGCAGGCGGTCGTAGATGCCCGGCGACAGGCGCATCATGATCTGATAGGTACGGATTTCGTTTTCCAAACGTCGGTAGATTTCGCGGTCATAACCGGCAAACTGACCGGCATCAAAGGAGCCGGCGCGCAGGGCCTTTTCGATATAATGGGCCGCTGCATACCCGGACATCATGCCTGTACCAATGCCTTCGCCGCTCGTAGGACACACCAAAGAAGCAGCGTCTCCCACCAGCAGGTAGCCATCGCCGAAACAATGTCGGCGTTTGGAAGCCAGAGGCAGGCCCCACCCGACGGGTTTTTCCAAAGGGTGGGCGTTGCGAAAACGGGGTGCCATAAAAGGATCGCTTTCAATCAGTTGGCAGAACAGATCGCGCAAATGGTACTTTTTTTGTGCCAATACTTCACTCACCATGCCATACCCGACGTTGCATGTGCCATTGGGCAGCGGGAAAAGGTAAAAATAGGACATTGGAAGTGCCTTGGGGAAGTAAATTTCAATCAGGTGATCGGGACTCAGACCCTGCACACCCTGCCAATACTGCCGCAAGGTGGCCGCATAATGGCGGCGGTCTATCTTGCGCTCGCCGAGGCTGCGCAATACCACTGAATGGTCGCCGTCGGCCCCGACCACCATCTTGGTGCGCACTTCCAATGCCTGCCCGTGGGCAGTGGTGGCCTCTATCATCCACCCTTTGCCATCGCGGTGCAACTGCTGCACCGGGGTGCCGGGTCGGAAATCGGTGTATGCTGCGTTCAATTTCTGTACTAAAAAATGGTCGAAATGCAGGCGTTTGCAGCACCAGAACAACGGATGCGGAAAAGCAGCGTCCGGTTTGGGATAGTGGGCAAAGTCTATGGAGCGGCCATTTTGCAAAATGAAACGCGCCCCTTTGGAGGGCAGGAAGTCGGGATGTGCGGGCAGCTCTTCTTCTACAATCGCGGGGTCTAAGTGCCGAAGTACCCGTACTACTTTCAAGTCTAAGCCATCGCCACAAACTTTGTCGCGGGGAAAAACAGCCGCATCCAAAAGCAGGTGAGGAATGCGTTTTTTGGCCAGAAACAGCGCCGTAGTGGCCCCCGCAGGTCCTGCGCCAATGATGGTTATATCAGAGCTGAGGCGTAAAATAAGCAGGAATCAGGATTGCAGGTTGTTATAAAAATCGAGGATGCGCGGGTCGGTAATCAAGTCCTGGGGGCGGATGCGGTGCCGCAGAATGATACCCTCCAAGGTGCGACAGCGGCTGAGTGCCACATACAGCTGCCCGTGTTCGAAAGCCCCGCCGCCGAGATCAATCAGTACTTTATCGAAGGTTTTGCCCTGACTTTTGTGGATGGTGATGGCCCAGGCCAATTTAAGGGGATAGTGGTAAAAAGAGCCGATGACTTCTGTTTCCAATGCCTCCTGTCCCCCGGCCCGATAGCGTACAATTTCCCATTCAATGCGCGGCACGTCAATTTTGCGCTTTTTGCCGCCCTCGGTCGTTTCCACCTCAATGCGCCCTTCTTCGTCCAGCGCTGTGATGGTGCCAATGGTACCGTTTACAAAATCGTTGTTTTCGTTGTCGTTGCGCACAAACATTACCCGCGCCCCTTTTCGAAGGCGCAACAGTGGCTCTACCGGATAAAGCGCCGGATCAAATTGTCCTTCTATCCGGGCCTGAAATTCATAAACAGGCTCGACGAGGGCATTGAGCTCGCGCTGATTGATCCCGTCGGCGGTGGCATTGCGAGCGCACAGGGTAATATAATCCGTAGTGTCCTGAAATTGGGGCTGGTGGCGTTCGTTCAGATCTTCCAGATCGTCGTCGTCTATGCTGTTGATGCGAACGGCTTGCAGAAGGCGCAGAAAATGGCGCGATTCCTGACGATACACTTTCCGCAGCTCCAGCAATTCGATCTGAAAGTCGGGTTGCCGAAAAATGCGTGCATCAAAAAAATAGGCCGATGTATAGTTTTCCGTAAAATAGGCCCTTTCCACCGGGTCTTTGGTCACCACAGGAGGCAATTGGAACAAGTCGCCAAAAAAAACCACCTGTACCCCGCCAAAAGGGCGAAAATTCTCGCGGTTCAGGCGCAAAAAGGCATCCATCCCGTCCAATACGTCGGCCCGCACCATCGAAATTTCGTCTATCACCAACACTTCTATGCTGCGGTACATGCGCAGCAGGTCCTTGCGTGTGACGCGCCGCCGTGCTTCGGAAGGCGTGAGAATGCGGGGAGGAAAACCAAAAAAGGAATGAATGGTCTGACCCTGCACATTCAGAGCGGCCACGCCAGTAGGGGCCAACACCACTACATTCTTGCGCGTGGTGCGGCGGAACAGTTGCAACAGGGTGCTTTTCCCGGTACCGGCCTTGCCGGTTATAAACATATTCGACGAAGTACCCTCCAACTGGTCGAGTGCATATTTAAAATCGTCGTTGAGTTGCAACACCGGATTCATGGCAGGGAGGGGGTAGCGGGGCTACAGATTAAAGTCTGCCTAAAGCGCCAGCCAATGCCGTAAACAGGAAAGGCCACGTCACCCATACCCATTCGGGCGCAATAAACAAAAGGGCGATCATTGCCACTGTGCTAACGCCAAAGATCAGCCAGTCGCGTCCGGGGTTATCCGTATATTCTTCTTTTTTATTCATGATACAAAGTCGTTTTGAAACCGCAAAGGTAAGGGCTGCGGGTGGAATACCGGCAAAAAGCATCATAGAAAATTTTAAGCAGGGATTTTTCATATTTTTGAAGGGGAAAGTATTCGGTCAGGCCCGGAAACGCCCTATCTTTGCGGCCGTAAGTACGTACTCGAACTTAATTTGTGTTATCCTTGATATGGTTATTTAAAAATTAACAAATTTAATTACTTTCTTCGAGTCCTTATGTATGTGCCTCATGCTGATCGCCTGCGCCTCTACCGCACCTTCAAAGCCATTCGCCCGGGTGACTTTCAGGCCGTCGTCAGCTATTACGAGATACACGAGGCGGGCATGCGCACTCTCGATTTTGATGCCTGGTTCGACTGTACCCTGATCTACTGTCAGGCGCTGTTCGATGCCGCCCAGTATGGCAAGCACTTGGTCATGTGCGATCATCTCCTGCACACCATTATGGAAAACAGCATTGTACATTGGGGTGGCGAAGACTGGTATATAAAAATACTACACCAGAAGACCCGTTCTTTGATCTGTTTGAGGGAATATCAAAAAGCGGAACACATTTTGCAGGAACTTGTGAAAATGCACCCCTATGACCGCGAGTTGGGCCGCAGGCTTTTGCAGGTGCGCCTGCATACCCTGCCTTCCTGGCGGCCACAGATGCGTGCTCTTTTGGTCATTGCTGTCCTCTTTTTGGTGATCCTGATGACCATAGAAACCTTCGTCTTGCCCATGTATCCGCACTATCTGCCCCGTTTTGAGGCGGCACACAGCTCCGTCATTGCGCTGGCTTTGGGGCTGTTGTTGCTTTCGGAATGGTATCATTTGGAAAAATGCAGGCGTAGTGTGGAGGTTTTCGTGCAAAATGCCCGCAAACCAAAATATTGAAAAATTGCATTAGGACATTCACCTCTTAACACACTCCATTATTAGTACCTCACATTCAGGCACCTACTGGCTGCGTTCCGCTTTCCTGTCGCTGTTGGAAAAAGCCACAGGGCTTCTATTCTCCTTGGGTACCGTGATGATCTGTTCGCGGCTACTTTCCCGCACCGACTTTGCGGCCTGGGGTCTGTTTATGTTGGTGGTCTATTTCATCGAAATGGGGCGCAGCGGCCTTTTGCAAAATGGCCTGATGCGCTTTACGGCTACCCATCGGGAAGACAGAATAGCCCTGGACCGAATGCAAACTGCCGCCCTTCTGCTCAACTTGTTCTATGCCTTCCTGACCAGCGTCATCCTGTTGGCCACCACCGGCTGGTTGGCCAAAGCATACGAAGTACCTGCTCTGGCAGGTATTGTTCCGATCTATATTGCTACCAATTTTGTCTTGGTGGCCCTGTCGCACAGCCAGTTTGTGCAGCAGGCACATTTAGAGTTTCGCGGTCTGTTTTGGGGTACTTTTTGGTATCGGGGGGGGCTGTTTGTCTGGTTATCGGGGTGTTGGGTACTTGGCAGGCCACTGGTTTTACAGGAAATGGCATGGGTACAGGGAGTGGGGGCACTGCTCGGCGCATTCGTTTGTGTGCTGTTGGCGCGGCCCTGGCTGCCTTCTCCGGCTACTCTCTGGCATAACCTGCGCAGGTGGGCCGACATAAGGAAGTCTGCGTTTCACTTTCTGATTTACGGTCGTTATGTGTTGGGGACCAACATAAGCGCCATGTTTTACAAGAACATAGACAAACTGACGCTGGGAGGTATTTTGGGGCCTTCTGCTTTTGCAGTTTATGATGTGGCGGGCAAAATCACACAAATGATCGAAGCGCCTTCCTTCAGCATTGCCGCCGTGGTATTCCCCCAAAGTGCCCATCGGGCAATCAGCGAGGGTCGGGAGGGCGTAAAGCGCCTGTATGAGCGCAGCGTGGGAGCCATTTTGGCGCTGATTCTCCCATTTCTGGTCTTTACCTTAGTGTTTGCCGAGTGGATTGTTCACTTTTTGGCAGGCGCACAATACGCAGATGCCGCCCATATCCTGCGACTTACCGCTTTTTTTGGCTTGTTTATGCCTTTCGCCGTGCAGTTTGGCACCGTGTTGGATTCTACAGGCCATCCCGGTACTAATTTTCAATATACGCTGGCTACTGCCGTACTCAATCTGGCCCTGAACTACCTTTTTGTCAAAACTTTGGGCCTGTATGGGGCCGCTTTTGCCACCCTGACAGGCTATGCCATTAGTTTTGTTTTTATGCAGCGCCTTTTATTTCAACGATATGGCATTGTCTGGTGGAAAGCATTTGAAAGCATCCCATTAGTCTATAAAATGGCTTGGGGCGTGTTGGCACATAAAATAAAAAAAAATGCGACCTTTGCTCCATGAAAATCTGTCTGCTCTCTTTCGGCATTGCTCGCGACATCATGGGCCATGCCACTCAAACGCTGGAACTGCCGGATACGGCCACTATACATGATCTCAAGGCGATTCTGTACGAACAGCATCCGCGTTTTCAGGGACTCCCACACCTGTTTATTGCCGTCAACACTGAATACGCCACCGACGATACGCCATTGAACAGCGATGACGAAATTGCACTTATTCCACCGGTGAGTGGAGGGTGATGAGTGATGAATGATGAGTGGGGAGTTTTTGAATATAATATTTTATAAGGACAGAAATAAACAACATTATCAGACAGGGTTTCAGAATTTACAGGGTTTTTAAATATCTGTTTATCAACAACTTAATCCTGTCAATCTTGTCAATCCTGTCAAAAGACAATATCAAAAATTCTGTCTCAATACTTACTCTTGATGAAAACGCATATTATTCATACAGGTTTTTTTAAATTGGACGGTGGGGCCATGTTTGGGGTCGTGCCGCGCCAAATGTGGTCGAAAGTGCAACCGCCCGACGAACACAACATGTGTACCTGGGCCATGCGGGCGCTTTTGGTGTGTACCGACGACGGGCGCAATATCCTGATAGATACGGGTCTGGGCAATAAGCAGGATGAAAAATTCAGATCCCACTTTTTGCCCCACGGCCCCGGCGACCTGTTTGAGAGCCTGCGACAGGCGGGTTTTGAGCGCACCGATATTACAGATGTGTTTCTGACGCACCTTCATTTCGACCATTGCGGGGGGGCACTGTGGAAAAATGAGGACACCGGCGGGGTGGAACCTGCATTTCCGAACGCTACCTGTTGGTCGAACAAAGTACATTTCGACTGGGCCATGCACCCCAACGAACGCGAAAGGGCCTCTTTTCTGAAAGAAAATTTCCTGCCCCTGTATGAGTCCGGGCGCATGCAGTGGGTGGACGTGGAGCAGGATGTGGTGTTTGCGCCCGGTTTCCGCGTTCGCTTTGTCTATGGCCACACAGAAGCCATGATGCTGCCCCTGCTGGATACGCCCGACGGCCCTTTGCTCTATTGTGCCGATCTGCTGCCTTCGCAGTGGCACCTCTCTATGCCCTGGGTGATGGCCTACGACATTCGCCCGCTGCAAACCCTTGCAGAAAAACAAGCCATCCTGGAAGAAGCAGCCGAAAAGGGTTATCTGCTTTTTCTGGAACACGATCCGGTTACAGCCGTTATCAAAGTACAAAAAGACGCACGCGGCCGCTTTGTGGTGGCTGATTTTTGACGGGCAGAACAGCCGTTTTTAGGAGAGGCCGGAAAAATACCTTTTTCTTTGTGCCGCGCTTCTTCTCTGAAACTGGTACACGCAAGTGCTTTTGAAGGGCTTTAATTGATTATTTTCCCTCTCCTTATTCGTAGTTTTAATTAATTTCCACATCTTTGCGCCGCTAATTGCGCCCCACGCTGCTTTTGCGGCCCGATTCGTTATTTTGTTTACACACAAGTCCCGGCGCTAAGCCGCCTGATTATACATTGGCCCATTCGTACACCCGCATATTGTCCATGAAGCTGCATTTTTATTTGCGTTATCGCACCCAATACGGAGAAAAACTGACAGTAGTCGTCAACGGTACAGAATACCTTTTGGAATGTCTGAATGAAGACTATTGGCATGGTACACATGCCTTTTCGGACGGGTCCGTTCAATGGCAGTACCGCTTCTACGATGCAATGGGGCGCTTGAAGGAAGAACAAAACAGCGTGCGACAGCTCCGACTTTCGGATTTTAGTACCGATTATGTGACCCTCTTGGATTATTGGATGCCACTGGGTGCCATTGAAAATACTTTTACTACCCAGCCTTTTAAAAGTGTTTTTTTAAAAAAATCGCTTGACACCGCAGCACAAAAAACTAAAAAAGGGACTTTTACCCATGTCTTTCGCGTAAAAGCGCCCCTATTGCAAGACTATGAATCGGTGTGCCTGTTGGGTCACGGCACCGCCCTGCGTGCCTGGGATACCCTGGCCCCCTTGCTGATGCGGGAGGAGGGCGACTGGTGGACGCTGCGCTTAGACCTTTCCGACGAAAATTTTCCGTTGTCCTATAAATATGGCATCTGGAACCACCGGGAAAACCGCCTGACCATTTTTGAACAGGGCAGCAACCGCCCGCTTTATATTCCGGTACACAATCGGGGTGCCGCGCCGGGCCAGACCATCCTCCACGATGGCTTCATACGCACGCCGCTTGCGCAATGGCGCGGGGCCGGGGTAGCCATTCCGGTGTTCAGCCTGCGCACGGAGTACAGCTTTGGTACCGGGGAATTTACTGACATGAAGCCCCTCGCTGACTGGGCCAAATCCGTAGGTCTCAGGCTCCTGCAACTCCTCCCCGTTAACGACACCAGTGCGACGGGCCGCTTCACAGATTCCTATCCTTACGCAGCCATTTCTGCCTTCGCCCTGCATCCGCTCTACCTCAATGTGTCGGTAGTAGCAGGCCGCCAACACGCCTCTGTGCTAAAAGGCTACGCCAAAAAGCAAAAAGCCCTGAACGCCTTGGAGACGGTGGATTATGAAGCGGTGATGCGCACCAAATGGGAAATCATCCGGCAGTTGTACCCTCTGCTTAAAAAAGGCTGGCAGCAAGACCGCGACTGGCTGGCCTATTACGCCGAAAATAAGCACTGGCTGGCACCTTATGCCGCCTTCTGCTACCTGCGCGACCTCTATGGCACCTCCGATTTTCATCAGTGGAAAACCCACCACACGTATCGGCCCGAGGAAGCAGAAACACTTTTGAAAGAAGAATCCACACACTACGACGATGTGGCCATTCACCTCTTTGTGCAATACCACCTGCACCTGCAACTTCGGGAAGCCACCACATACGCCCATCAAAACGGCCTTGCCGTGAAAGGCGATATTCCCATTGGCATTTACCGATACAGCTGCGATGCCTGGGTGGCCCCCGAACTCTACAATATGGACCAACAGGCGGGTGCACCACCGGACGATTTTGCCGTGGCAGGACAGAATTGGGGTTTTCCCACTTACAACTGGGCGCGGATGAAACAGGACGGCTTCGCCTGGTGGCGACAGCGCTTCGAGCAAATGAGCCTCTATTTCGATGCTTTCCGAATAGACCACATCCTCGGCTTTTTCCGCATCTGGAGCATTCCCTTAGATGCAGTCGAAGGCATTTTGGGGCAATTCATCCCGGCCATTCCGGTGACAGAAACCGAATTGAAAGAAGCCGGCGTGGGTTTTGAACACGAGCGCCTGTGTAAGCCTTTCATTACCGACCAAATCCTGATTCAGACTTTTGGAGAAAAAGCCGCCGCTGTATGCGATCAATTTTTGGCCGTCCCTTCCGGAACAGCCCGTTTTGGCAAAACCCAATACGTTTTCCAACCGGCATTTGATACGCAGCGAAAAGTGGAAAGCTGGTATGCCCGACAGGAAGACACCCCCGAAAATGCCGCTATCCGCGACGGCCTGTACAGCCTCCACTCCAATGTCGTATTGCTCGACCTCATGCCCGGCGGGTATTCCCCCGGAGAGGAGTGGAAAGGAGCTTTCCGGATTGCCATGGAAAAAACCAGCTCTTTCCAGGCCCTCGACCCTGCCATACAGGGACCTCTGCAAAGCCTGTACATCAACTATTTCTTTCGTCGGCAGGACGCGTTTTGGCAGCAGGAAGCCATGGAAAAACTACCTGCTCTCAAGCGCTCCACCAATATGCTGATCTGTGGCGAAGACCTGGGCATGGTACCTGCCTGCGTGCCGGATGTAATGAAAGACCTCGGTATCCTGAGTTTGGAAATACAACGGATGCCCAAAGCGCTCGGTGCTGCCTTTTTGCACCCGAAAGACACACCCTATCTCAGCGTGGTGACCCCCAGCACCCACGATATGAGTACCCTGCGCGGGTGGTGGGAAGAAGATCGCGGTCAGACGCAGCGCTTCTACAACGAAATACTCGGTCAACCCGGTCAGGCTCCCTATTACTGTGAGCCGTGGATTAATCGGATGCTGATTGAGCAACACCTGTATGCACCCGCCATGTGGGCCATTTTCCAATTGCAGGACCTGCTCGGCAGCGACGGTCAGCTGCGCCGCGAAAACCCCGCCGACGAACGCATCAACATCCCGGCCAACCCGAAACACTACTGGCGCTACCGGATGCACCTGAGTTTGGAAGCCCTGATGCAGGCCCGCGAATTTAATGAGGATTTGAAGCGGATGGTGCGCAACAGCGGACGGAGGGGAGGATTTTGATTTAAGATTTAAGATTTACGATTTACGATTTACGATTTACGATTTAAGATTTCAGATTTTTTGTGATGGATTGAGAATTGAATAAATTTTTTGATTTTTGATTTGTTCAAACAACAACGACTAAGGCTATGCAAGGTGTTAAAAAAAAACCAAAATGACACTTGACCAAGCCTCCGAAAAAACTACCCAAAGTTTTTCTGGAGGAAGAAGTAGAAGCACTTTTGTGTCCGATAGATGATTTGAGTATATGAGCATCCGAACCAAAAGGCTAAAAAATATTTTTTTTCAGTCCCCCTTGACAAATTAAAAAATATGCCTATCCTTGTGCCACTAAAATTAGCCATTTGCATGAACCATCACCAAATCTGCTCTTTTTCCACATATCCCAACCGGAATGGCATCTTGCCGCCGGTTGGGATATGTGCGTTCTTAGCGGGCATAAACGCAACGGACGGCTAAGTAAAATGCGCAACTTAGTCGTAAGGTGCGGTAGTGCGGTAGTTGGGCGGGACAAAGAAAATTCCAAAAAAAATACCCGAACTCAAACATTGTTGATTGAGATAATACACACCATTTTTTCACCAAAATTATTTCCGATTATGAAAAAGTTATTGCAGTTTGTTGAGGTTTTTCGCAAATTTTCCCCGATTGCAGCCATTTTAATCCCGTTTTTAAGTATGTTTACAGCCCCGCCTTTAATAGCACAAATGACCGCCCCTCCCGCCGAATGGAATTTTGATTCTCCCAGTATTGTATCTGGCTTTGAGAATGATGACAACTGGGCTTACACGCCAATACAGGCAAGCGATGGCAGCATTGTAGCCGTTGGATTTTCTGACAGATACAGTACTGCGGCGGGCTGCAATCCTTACCCCGCACCTTATGTTTCAGGCTGTACAACGGGAGAAAGGCATCCCTCCATCATCAAATATATACCGGGGCCGGTACGAAAAATTCAATGGGAAACCATTCCTACCTTTCCTGCCAATGCCGAACCTGGCATCACAATTGAAAACAGTGGTGGTACCGGAGGGTTTGTAGATGTTTTTGAAGCTGATGAAGGCGGCATCAAGTATTTATATGCTTGTGGAATTATCAAAAAAGTCGGGTCAATTTATCGGATACCTGTCATTGCCAAATTCGATCTTATCACTGGAACACGCATATATTTTAAAGAAATAACAGGGTTTACCAATGCCCGTTTCACACGTATGGCCCCTGTTTACAGCGGTACCACATTAAGTTCTATATACATTGCCGGGGAAAGTTCCGTGAGTGGCGGAACAAGCTACGCAACTATTTTCAAACTCACACCCAATGGTACGTTAGACCCCACTTTTGATGCCGATGGTTGGCGACAATATGCTGCTCCGGCTCCTAATAACACAAAAGCCACTACGTTTAAAGATATTGCATTCGCTGCAAATGTAAGCAGTCTTGGAGACGGGTTTATTGCTGTGGGTTCCATAGATGCTTTGCCTAACAGAGATGTATTTATGGTAAGACTGCGATCCGACAATGGAAACCTGCCAACAGGAACCAACTGGCCCCGTATCTTTTCTGAAAGTTCTCTCGGTGCTTTATATACTGACTTGAACAGCCCCGAACCCGTGATTTGTTCGGGGTTCAACCCTGAAAACAACAATGAAGAAGGTTTTTCGATCAAGCGAATGCCGGACGGAAACTTTGCAGTCGTTTGCCGATTCGATTTTATTGAAGTCTATAATCCCGGCAGCACGCCGGGATGTAATCCTTTTAATACTGAACAGTACTATGACAATGATGTGGCAGTGGTAAAAATAAACCAAAGCACCGGAGCGCCATTATACGCCCTTGATGCCGGTCGAAGTGCTGCCATTGATGCGTGGAATGTAATTGCTGTTGCTCCCAATTGCGGAGAAATGTACATTAGTGCCAATGCCTTCAATCAAATACCCGGAGACCCCAATGGCGGAGAGATATTAGGAAGCGTGATTCGGGTAGATGACCAATCGGGTTCTTTTGTCAAGCGCTGGAGAAAGGATATGTTGGGCAAACACTGGCAACTTTGCACTTTTGGCATCTGTATGACTTCCGACGGCGGTGTGGTGATTTGCGGCAATAACGGCAAAAACGGAGACGATTACGAATTTATCAAATTTTCCAGCGACCGACAGGCAAATTTTACGTTTAACCAATCCACTACGAATATCACTTCTGCGGTGACTTGGAATACCCCTAAGACTGTAAAAGGAGTCATTACCGTAAAAAGCGGAGGCACATTGACGATTGAAAATACCACTGCCCAATTTGCCAATACCTACACCACCAACGACTGGCGAACGCTGTCGCAGGGCGGCGGTACGCCTACCAAAATTGTGGTAGAACCAAACGGCAAACTGATTCTGAAAAACAGTACCCTTAAAGGATTGGCTACCAACCAGTGTGTCAGCGGTACTCAGGAATGGATGTGGGAAGGGGTGACAGTACTCGGGAATCCCGCACAAAATCCTGGAACTGGCTTTCAGGGTTTTGTGGAAATGAGTTTGGATGCCAAAATCCAAAATGCTTACGTCGGTATCCACAACGGCAGCACCAACTACAACAGCGATGGCCGGATGAACAGCACGGGTAATGATGGAGGTGGTATTGTGAAATGCCAAAATCCACTTGGATCAATCCAACCCCACTTTCTCAATTGCCGTCGCTCGGTGTGGTACGCCCCCGTGTCAAATACAATCACTCCTCCATGGTCTTATCTGAATACCAATTTTGTGTGCGATCAGCCAATGGTGGACATAAATTTTGTGGATCCGACGGGAAAAGGAAGACTGGGAATGTCTAATATGGTATCCAGTTGGAATCGCGACGGGCTGACATTTGACAAATGCAAATTCCAAAACACCCTGCCCTCTACCCTTCCTGAAACAGAGCGCGGAGTGGGAGGCGACAACTTCGATGCCCGCATGACCTTCACGGGTTGTACTTTTCAGCAACTATATAAAGGTATTCGCGCCCAGTACGGCGTTGGCGTGACTGACCCGACTACTTTGACCAACTGTACGTTTACTCAGGTACGCCACGGAGGACACATGGTAGGCGGGGCATTTCATACGGCTACGGGCAATACCTTTCAGCAGATTCCGGCCAATATAAGCGGGGATGTGAGTTACGGCCTGCGCTTTGAGGGTTCAACCAACCTGACAGTGAGCGAAAGCAATATTTTTTCTTCCACCAGCGTGGGTACTTATGGCATTGTGGTAAAAGATTCCTATTCCAATGCCAGCGAGTTTGCCCGAAACACCTTTACCAACGTGGATTTTGGGGTACAGACCGAACAAATCAACCCCGGTCTCCAAATCCGCTGCAATACTCATGCGGGCAACGACCGGGCATGGAGCATCAACCCCGCCTCTTTGCCCAATGCCACCGGATTGTTTTCCGATCAGGGCGTATGCGGTACCGGCTCCAATCAGGCGGGTAACCTGTTCAATGACCCGGATTGCCCAAGTCCGGGTGTGCCGCAAAGTCATATTCAGTCGAAAGTGAACTTTTTATATAATGCCAGATCAGGCGGTAGTTACAACGCGAATGAAATACCTACCTGCGTTTCCAATGGGCCAACGGGAACTAACGGGATTGTAAATGTTATTTTTTGTGGTTTTAACAGCAATATCAACGCCTGCGCTCCACCCTGTACTAATTGCAGCGCGGCCCAATCCATGATGGCCACCGCTGAAGCGGAAACCGACCCCTGGCAAAAGAACAACCTGTATAACAAAGCCTTCGGATTGTATATGCAGGAAGGTAATGCTCAAAATGCACTGGAATTGGTAAAAACTAGATTTAAAGACGATCAATTATACCTCGGTATACTGCTCCAAGAGGGTAAATACAATGCAATACAAGGGCGATTGAACGCTTTAAGTGCCGGGGCTGACAATAAAGGTCTTACCGATTTTTATCAGGTGATGATCGGTCTGGGTAAAAGCAAACGCACCGTGATGGACTTGGACGCGTCAGAAGAAAATACGCTGTTGGAAGTAGCAAAAGGTACTTCACCCTCCAAATACGCCGCACAAAATATACTCAGTTTTGCACGGGGCTACCAGTTTGACCGCCCCGTAGAAATTTGGGAAAACAAAGGCGGAAAGCCAGACGGAGCCGATGACCGTAGCGAAAAAAAGGAGAATTTAGCATCCTCTGCGAAGCAGGAAATCAGATTAGCACCAAACCCGGCAAATGGAGCAGTAGAAGTGCGTTGGATGCCCTCTGATGGTAACGGCACTTTGGAACTGATAGGTATGGACGGTCGACTGCTTGAAAGCAATACCATAGCCCTGTCCGGCGGAGCGAAAACGATGGTATTAGAACATAAAGCCGCAGGCGTGTATATCGTACGTCTGCGTACTGCTTCGGGTATTGCCACGCAAAAACTCGTTATTGAATAATACTATTTTTCACCACCCTGTACCGAAGCGGTCGCTGCGGTACAGGGTTAACTATTTTTATTATGTGGAAGATATTATTATCTTTAACGTTTTTATTTCAGTCTTCATCCTCTTTTGCCCAATCGTATTTTAACAAACTACTCGAAACGCCTTATCCTTATGTTGGAGCAATTTTGGGCGGAATAGAAACCCCTGATTCCGGCTTTATCTTGATGCACACATCGTTCGATATTTTTAAAGATACTAACCAAATCAATATTATTAAAATTAATAAAAAAGGAGATTTTGTCTGGAAAAAAGGATATGGCGCGGAGGGTACAGCCCATGAACAGTATGAAATTATTCGCACAAAAGATTCCTGCTACATTTTTTGTGGGGGGGAATGGAAAAATGATATATTGAGTGCTTTTTTGTTTAAAATTAATGAACAGGGTGATTCATCGTGGATGAAAACTTACAATTTAGGTTTTCATTTTGGTTTTTTTAATAAAGTATTGGAAACCACTGACGGAGGGCTAATATGTATAGGAGGGTATGACCGCACGTCCCCCGACGGCTCCGACCCGTGGCGACAGGTGTATATTGTAAAGACCGACAAAGACGGCAATCTGCAATGGCAGCGGTCTTACGGTGGTGCCGATTTGAACGATAATGGTCGCGACATTGTAGAAACCCCGGAAGGTGATTTTATTTGTAGCGGCTATGTGGGCTATCCTTATCTGACCAAAGACTTTTATGTACGGGCACAAGTAATGAAAATCAACGCTCAAGGTCAGATAATTTGGATAAAAGAATACCCTGTTCAGGAATACAATCAGGCATTTATCGAAATCAACCGGACATTGGATGGAAATTACCTACTTAGTGGAGAATATTTTCATAATCGTTATGTTCTTATTAATGATCCTAACCGCTCCGGAGGTATATTTTTGAAAATAGATGCTGATGGCAATACCTTATGGTTCAAACGTTATCAGCAAGAAGTTTTGGAAGCAGGTTTTTATGATTTTGTAGAACTGCCAGACAGCAGTATTGTAACCATCGGAACAGGGTATTTTTATCCATATAAACATTCTGTATTGGTTAAATTTGATAAACAGGGAAATGTTAAATGGAAGCAGGCTTACAAATTTAATTATGAATGGGATGCAGGCGATGCTCTTTTTGAAATTTTGTACACCAAAGACAATGGTTTTGCTTTGTGTGGACATGGTACATCAACTGACTTGTCTAATCCTCTTGCTATTGGCAAAGGCTGGGTTTTAAAAATAGATAGCCTTGGCTGCGCAATATCGATGTGTATAGTGGCTACCGATGAGCCAACCAAAGAGAAAAATAATACTATAACAATATATCCCAATCCATTCCTGAGTGGCTTCCAAATCGAACTGCCGATGGAAGGCAAATATAAGAGAATATATATTTATGATGCCGCGGGGCGTTTGCTGCTGGTAAAGGACTTGGAAATTGGAGACACAATTGCTTCAATTGATGGAAGCAAATTTAATAACGGGGTGTATTTTGTCGAAATTTTATCAACGACTGAAAGAATGGTCAAAAAAATAATAAAAATAGAATAACCCGCCCAACAATGCATCTACTTTCATTCCTCCTAAACGTCGGAACGTCGTAGATGCTCACGTTGAACTAAACCGCAAGCGGTAGCTTTTCTCCCCGCCAAGACCCTTTCCACCAACTTAATGCGGCAGAAAAAAGTTTGAATGTGCAGTGTTCACATTCAAACTTTTTTCTTTTTATGACACCACT